>OCTX012277612.1_pt1 | contig 98848 bp, 84 predicted proteins | sample 1539691 | NCBI WGS metagenome assembly OCTX01 (sample SAMN02144231, study PRJEB22623) | gut metagenome | biome: sheep rumen | host: Ovis aries | place: New Zealand
CTCGGTAACGTCTTTCAGACGTTTTCCCGTCTCTTTTCCTCATAAAAGTCGAAGACTTTCTCTCTGAGATCTTATGTTCTCTGTGGTTTTATATGAGCTTGCCTTCAGCTCGCATTGGAAAGGGGGATAAGGGCTTCCGTCCTTTGGAATCCTCAATTCTATAACCAAATATTTTTTTAGATGTATTCATTCGTTTCTCGGTCCGCATTTTCTTTATATATTTGTATCAGGAAAAGAATTTTCAGATGAATATAGACATTTTCAAAGATCTAAACGATAGTCAGCAGGAGGCTGTCCGCTCTACGGAGGGTAGGGTGCGTGTGGTGGCTGGCGCTGGTGCTGGCAAGACGAAGACTCTTGCCGCAAGGTATGCTTTCATTGTGTCTGCTTTGGGTATCGACCCTGCCAATATCCTTTGCCTTACCTTCACCAATAAGGCTGCCAAGGAGATGACTCAACGTATTGCAAAACTTGTGGATAAGGGCAACTACAGCGATTTTGTGTGCACTATCCATGGCTTCTGTGTGAAGTTTCTCCGTGCTGAAATATATCATATAGGTTTTCCTAAATCATTTACGATTATTGATGTGGAGGATCAGAAACAGATCGCCCATCAGGTGCTCGACCATCTTGGCGTTGACAAAAGTGTCAAGAATATCAACAGCTTTCTTTCTGGCATCGCCGGACGAAAGTCGACGGGGGGATATGTGGAGACGTATCTGACTCAGTCTGCCAACAAGATTGATGTGGAAAACTGCCGTGATGAGTTTGAACTCTATATCGCGATGCAGCTTAAACTGTTTGCTCTTGATTTTGATGATCTTATCCATCTCACTCTCTATATTCTTCATGCTTTTCCAGATGTTCTTGCCCATTGGCAGCAGGAACTCAATTATGTGATGATTGATGAGGCTCAGGATTGCAACACTACCGACTGGAATCTTGTGGAGCTTCTTTCCGCTGGTTGTGGTAATCTGTTTATCGTGGGTGACCCGGACCAGGCCATCTATGAGTGGCGTGGCTCCGATCCAGGCTATTTTGTGAAGTTTGAGGCCGACAAGGATATTGTGCTCAATCGCAATTATAGGTCGACGCAGGGTATTCTCGACGTCGCCAACAGCGTGATCAAGCATAATAAGAACCGTATTGACAAGGACCTCTATACCAAAAGGGATGTCGGTCCGTCTATAGTCCATTTCCACGCGGCTTCTGAGCAGAAGGAAGCCGAATGGATTGTGAAGCAGATTAAGAAGAAGATGGCTGAGGGCGACACCAATGCCAGCGATTTTGCTGTGCTCTACCGCGCTTCGTACCTGTCTCGTTTTATCGAGCAGAATCTGATGAAGCACAATATTCCTTACCAGATCTGGGGCGGCATACGTTTTTTTGAACGTAAGGAGATCAAAGACGCTCTGTCTTACCTTCGTCTGATTGCCGCCGACGATGATTTGTCGTTCCTGCGTATCTGCAATGTGCCGGCTCGAAAAATGGGAAAGAGCACCGTCTCCGCTCTTCAGGCTCTCGCTCAAAAGGAGCAGAAATCTCTTTTCGAAACTCTCTGCTGGCATCGTGACGAGCAACCTTTCAAAAAAGAGCCTATCGCTAAATTTATCGATAATGTGAACGACTGGCGTTCTAAGGCTCCGTACACAAAGATTTCTCAGCTGCTTGAAAGTGTCTTGAAGGAGAGTGGGCTTAAAGATGAGATCCGCACCGACGGGGATGACGACCGTCTGCAGAATGTGCTCGAACTTGTCAGCTCGGTGAAGTATTATGAGGATACTGCCGAAGATGCTCCCAACTTGGTGTCGTATCTTCAGGATGTGGCTTTGTATACAAATGCCGATTACACTAAGGAGACAGATTCTGTTAAACTTATGACGATACACCAATCGAAAGGTCTGGAGTTTCCACACGTCTTCGTGGTCGGTTTGAGCGACGGAATATTCCCAAGCTTACGCGCTATACGTGAACGTAAGAATCTTGCGGAAGAGGAGGAGAGACGTCTGATGTATGTGGCGGTGACTCGTGCGGAGAAGACTTTGATGCTCACAGAAAGTGAAGGATATAATGCTGCTACACAGACGGAGAAATATCCGTCGAGATTCCTTCTTGAGATCAAACGTGATCTGTTTGTGACGGAGGGAAAGATGGACCCGATGCTTTGGGAAAACACAAAACGACTTGCCGGTGAGGATAACCAGTCACGTCCGCTCCATGATACGGTTGTGAAGAGCGATTATTTTCAGGAGGGGGATCTTGTCCGCCACGAGATATTCGGTGATGGTGTGGTGATCAGCACAGACCAGAGCCGTGACACTGTCAATGTGAAGTTTGAAAACGGAAACAGAAATCTGCGTCCGTCTTTCATAAAGAAGATTTCGGATATCGAAAACTCAATGCTCAATTAAAACAGTTGTATTTATGGCAACGAGAATAGGAATCATGTCGGACACCCATGGCTATTGGGACGACAGATATTTGAAATATTTTGAGGATTGCGATGAAATATGGCATGCCGGCGACATCGGCAATGGCATCCTTGAACGTTTGAAGGAGAAAAAGATGGTGCGCGCTGTGCGTGGCAATGCCGACGGTGGAGATATGAGGCTCAACTGCAAGGATATCCTTCGTTTCACAGTTGAGGAGGTCGACGTCTTGCTTACCCACATCGGCGGCTATCCCGGACGTTATAACCCCAACGTACGCCAGGAGTTTTTGAAATCCACTCCACGATTGTTCGTTTGCGGTCATAGCCATATATTGAAGGTGATGGCGGATAAAAAGTTTGGGATGCTTTGCGTCAATCCTGGTGCTGCTGGCAGATATGGTCAGCAGACAGTACGCACATTGGTGCGTCTTGTCATAGACGGTGACACGATGCGTGATTTGGAGGTGATCGAACTCACTTGGTGATGCACTGTCTTTAGGAAAAGGTCGGCTACAAGGGTCGCCCCAACAAAAGAATTTTTATGTCAAGAATACAATTATCGGATCATTTTAATTTTAAGAGACTTCTGCTGTTCACATATCCATCTATGCTTATGGTGATTTTCACCTCTATCTATAGCATTGTGGATGGTGTGATGGTATCCAATTTTGTCGGCACAACACCGTTTGCCGCGCTCAACCTGATATGGCCGTTTGTCGCAGTGTTGGGCTCTATCGGTTTTCTGCTTGGCACGGGCGGTTGCGCGTTGGTGGCAAAGACGATGGGTGAGGGTGATGGCGACAAAGCCAAACGAATTTTCTCGCTGCTCACATACACAGCAATAATTCTCTCCGTCTTATTTGGTGTTTGGGGACTGTTCTTCACAAGGGAAGCGGCCATATTTCTCGGCGCGGAGGGTGAGATGGTGGAGCATTGCGTCGTCTACGCTCAGCCCCTTCTTATCTTTCTGCCATCCTACGTCCTGCAGGTGTATTTCCAATCATTCCTTATAGCCGCAGAGCGTCCGAAGTATGCGATGTGGGTGACGATAGCGGCAGGAGTGAGCAATATGGTGTTCGACGTCGTTTTCATCGGTTTTCTGGACATGGGAATAGCTGGAGCTGCTTGGGCGTCGAATGTGGGAATGGCGATCGGAGGATTTGTTCCCCTCTACTATTTTTATAAAAGAAAATGGCTGCGACGTTGCGGCTGGGATTGGTCGGCTATAAGAAAAGCCTGTTCCAACGGACTCTCTGAGCTTGTGCTCAACATCTCATTGTCGCTGGTGAGCATGCTGTATATGTATCAGCTTATCCGTGAGAGTGGGGAAGACGGAGTGGCTGCCTACGGAGTCATCTCCTATTTCGCATTCACTTTCGCCGCTCTTTTCATCGGCTATGGAATCGGAATGTCGCCAATTGTGAGTTACCATTATGGAGCGGGCAATAAGAGGGAGATGCGCAGCCTGTTGAAAAAGAGTATGACGATAGTTGTGACGGCAGGTATTGTGATTGCGTTGCTGGCGCAGGTGTTGGCGCGTCCGCTTTCCGTCGTCTTTGTCGGTTATGATGAGGCTCTGCTTGAGTTGACGGTGCACGCATTCCGCATCTATTCATTGCATTTCATTGTGACGGGAATCAATATCTTTGCCTCTGAATTCTTCACAGCTTTGAATAACGGGCCTGTGTCTGCAACCATCTCGTTGACTCGTACACTGGTGCTGGAAAGCAGTTGTGTGATATTGTTGCCATTCCTGTTTGGAATCGACGTTATATGGTGGGCTGTGCTGGTGGCGGAATCTTTGGCGATGATTTTGTCACTGTCGTTGATTTTTGTATATAGAAAGCGTTATGGATATTAAACTGAAAGGTTGTCTGTATGGAGCGGTAGCTGCGATGACGTATGGAATGAATCCGCTTTTTGCCGTGACTCTTTATAACGACGGAATGAATCCGGATTCAGTGTTGTTGTTCAGGTATCTATTTGCGTTGCCGGTATTGGCGGTGATGATAAAGATGCGTGGACACGACTTCCGTCTCACCTTGAAAGAAACAATCTCCCTATTTATAGTCGGAATGCTTGTCGCCACCTCGTCGCTCACACTATATGTCAGCTATAAATATCTTTCTGCGGGAATTGCGTCGACGATGCTCTTTGTCTATCCTGTGATTGTAGCTGTGCTGATGGTCCTGTTTTTTGGCGAAAAACTGAGGCTCCAAACCGTTGTATGTATTGCGTTGGCGGTGGGAGGAATAGCTATGCTTTACAAACCAGATGGCACGACCACACTGAATCCTATAGGATGTATTATAGTGTTGGGATCATCGCTCACATATGCGATATATATAGTGGCGGTAGGACGGGATTCATATAAAAAGATTCCGACATTGAAACTCACATTCTATACACTTTTGTTTGGAGCCCTTCTATATGTGGTCAGGATAGTATGTTTTTCGGAATTTGTGTGTCCTCCTATTGATCGCTGGGATATGTGGCTCAACATCGCATGTATGGCGATATTCCCGACTGTGCTCTCATTCGTCTGGACGACGATGGCTATCCAGTATGTCGGAGCCACCCCCACAGCCATCCTCGGAGCGTTGGAGCCAGTCACCGCAGTAGTGTTAGGCATTACGTTTCTTGGAGAATCATTGTCATTCAGGGTGACAATAGGGTTGATCATGATATTGGTGGCGGTGTGCATCGTGATTGGAGGCAAAAACATCACCGACAGATTGCTTCGAATAAGGAAATTATTTCCGAGGGGAAAATGAATCAATAGAATATTTGTAGAGACGCACGGACGTGCGTCTTTTTTTTGTGTCTTTTTTTTGTGTCTTTTTATTCCTGGAATATTTCCAGTTCTGGATAATAGTATCTGGCGATAAAATACAAACCGACACATATAGGAAGGAGAGTGTAGGAGAAGACGTGAAGAAAAGTGCCTAATTTATCACCTAACATACTCTTCATATGTTCAAGTTTGCCAAGCCCTTGCGATTCCTTGAAGATTCTCAGATAAAGGGTGAACAAGCCGTAAAGAAGGGCGATTATACCAATGATTAAATTTCCCATAATTTATTGTATTTGTGTTATTGCATCAGTAGTGAAATCACATTGAGGATTATAAGCAAAAGAGTTTATCAACATCCGCTATACCTTCTCAGCCATTCTTCCAACTTCTCTATCACAACTCGTTTTTTCTCCTCACGTTTGTTGCCAGCTCCGAATAGTGGCATTGGAGGCAGAATGTTGGTCAACGCAAGTCCATTTGTTTCGATATATCCGTTGATTTTGGCTGTTTCCATCAGACTGCGAGTCTCTTTTTCTTTTAGATTCTCTTCTTCAATGATGGCACTCAATTCTCGTTCTCTTTCTCGTCGCACATAAATCTCCCATAGATCGGTCACTTCCGTCTGCTTTTCCTTATTTCCATAAGGGAATTGTCCTTCTTCCAGCATTGTGTTTTCACCCACCTGCGTCAAGAAATCGTACCATTTTTCTTTCACGTTTTGCTCATCTGATGATGGTGTCATACTTTCGATGAATCGCTCGATAAGCTCTTTCTTGTCACGCATATCTGGGCTTGAAGAGACAGCTTTCATGATCTTCACTACGATTTCCTTGTCTTTGCAATTGCCGTCTCGATACTCCTGCACCAGACGTAGGATATAGGTGATGTCTATTTCCACCTGCTTTACAAGATCTATCTCAAAGATTATATCTTCGTCGATAAGTTCTGCGGTATGTTTTTCGTCGTGATTCTTCATCTCATCATGGAAATCGATATATTTGCTTGTGTAGTCCTGCATATCGGCTTCATTGATGATTTTCTTTTGCGCATCAAACTCGTCAAAGGCAGAAAGTAGATTCTGCAATCTGATTATTCGGCTGAATAGTTTGACAAAATCTTTCTTTTGATCGTCTGTGATGATTCCTCCGCCAAGTAGAAAATCCAAAGAAAACTTTTCCTTTAGTCTGTCTACCTCTTCCTTATATCCGTTGATGTGCTTTCCTTTCTCATCATCGTAACCATAATAGTAGTCGGAGAATGGACGTAGTAATACGATTCCTCCGGCATCCTTATCTCCAAACAGTGCCAGCGCTTCATTTGTGGCATCCTCCAGATTTCGGAAGCAGACGATATTGCCACAGTCTTTCACTGCATTCAAGATTCTGTTGGTGCGGCTGAATGACTGGAGCAATCCGTGCATCTTCAGGTTTTTGTCTACCCACAGAGTGTTGAGCGTTTTGGCATCAAAACCAGTCAGGAACATTCCTACAACAATCAGAATGTCAATCTGTTTGTTTTTCATGCGGAGCGACACATCCTTATAATAGTTCTGGAATTTGTCTCCGTCTGTGCTATAACTTGTTCCCCATGTCGCATTATAATCTTGAATTGCCGATTCCAACGCTTCACGGCTGTTTTGATCAAGTTGGCCAGCATTTTCTGGATTCTCATCCTCCAGGAATCCTGTGTCATCGTCGTTTGGATTGGCTGTATATGTGAAGATTGTGGCGATCCTTAATTTCGGATTGCCAGGTTCTGCCATCTGCTTCTTGAACTCGTTGTAGTAGGCGATGGCACTCGGCACACTGTCGACGGCAAAGATTGAATTGAATCCTCGTGTCGACTTACGTTCACGCTGCTCGGTTATTTTGCCGTTCCCTTTTGCTTTGCTCATCTCTTCCACGTTGGTCGTGATGCTGTAGTTGTAGGCATCGGCTCCCTGCTTTGTCTTCTGGGCAAAGTGGTCGAGGATATATTTCGTGATGATGCTTATTCGTTTGGGCGAATGCAACGCCTCTTCTGTGTCGATGCCCCACACATCCTTGCTCTCCACATCGTCCTTCATACGCATTGTGCGTTCATAATCCACTCTGAAACGAAGCACATTCTTGTCGTTGATTGCGTTGATGATGGTGTAGGTATGCAGTTTGTCGCCGAAAGCCTGTTCGGTGGTCTGCAAAGCTCCTCCTGCGTTTTTGGGGAAGATAGGCGTTCCGGTAAATCCGAAAATCATGTATCTTTTGAAACGCTTGTTGATCACCTCACGCATGTCTCCAAACTGGCTGCGGTGGCACTCGTCGAAGATAAGCACCACATTCTTGTCGAGCACATCCACATTCTCCTCCTTCTTTTTCAAAAGAATGCTGAGTTTCTGGATGGTAGTGATGATGATGTTGCAGTTAGGGTCGTTCAACTGTTTTTGCAGAATCTTATAATTGCTGTTTCCGTTGGCGCAATCTTTTTCGAAGTTGTCGTACTCCTTCATGGTCTGGTAGTCGAGATCCTTTCTGTCGACGACGAAAATGACCTTCTCCACACCAGCCATCTTGCTGGCAAGCTGTGCGGTCTTGAACGAAGTCAGAGTCTTTCCGCTTCCTGTTGTGTGCCAGATGTAGCCGCCAGCTTTAGTAGAGCCTTGCAGTTTATTAAGCATAGCCACATTCATACGCTGGAGAATCTTCTCCGTCGCAGCTATCTGATAAGGACGCATGACCAACAGTTGTTTGTCCGCATTGAAGACGCAATACTTGGTGAGAATATTCAGAATTGTGTGCTTGGCGAAGAAAGTGTGGGTGAAATCGTCCAAATCAGGGAGATTACGGCATTCTTGGTCGCTCCAATAAGATGTGAATTCAAAACTGTTGGCATCCGTTTTTTTCTTACGTTGCAATTGCTTCTTCTGCTCCTCCACATGGGCATAGCGAGTGGTGTTGCTATAGTATTTTGTATCCGTTCCGTTGCTGATGACGAAGATCTGTACGTAGTCGTATAGACCAGTTCCGCTCCAGAAAGAATCATTCTGATAACGGTTGATTTGGTTGAACGCCTCTTTTATGTTTACTCCACGTCGTTTCAATTCGATGTGCACCAAAGGCAGACCATTCACAAGAACCGTCACGTCATAACGGTTTTTGAATGTGCCACCCTCAGGTTTATATTGATTGATCACCTGAAGGATATTGTTGTGGATGCTCTTTTTGTCGATCAGACGAATATTCTTCGTCTCACCGTTGTCGAGGGTGATATTAAGGATTTCGCTCCGTTGTATTGTTTCCGTCTTCTCTTGTATTCCCTTGCTTGGGTCAATGATTTGCGAAAGCAACGATTTCCATTCGTTGTTCGACAATGTGATATTATTCAGCCGTTGCAGGCACTCACGGAGATTCTCCACCAGCTGTTTGTCGGTGGTGAGACTCTTCTTATATTCATAGCCTTGTTGCTGGAGTTGGTCGATCAACGACATCTCCAGTTCGTTCTCACTTTGGTAGCCAGTGCGTGTACGTTCCGGAGACTCGTATTTGGCGACGACGGTGGAGTTTTCCAACTCAGCGAGGATGTTGTATTGAGTGTGCATAGGCATTTATAAAAGTAACGTATTGAATTAGGATATTACCATTAGTGTCTTACAAAACTAATATATTTTGGAATGTAATTCAAACTGTACAATATAAATCAAGTCGAATTTTAGCAAATAGAATGTATAAATTTGATCTGTAATAATAAAAGTAATGTGATTTTTATTGATAAAATTACCGAATTTGGTAATTATTGTATACTTTTGCAGTGTTAAAGTACAAAACATTTCACCGTATGAAAGTGACTTTTAAAGATATGGCGTTATCTGAATTGTACGAGACAGGCAAAACAAAAGATCGAAAATATAAGCAGGTATGCAAGAACAGAAAACTAATTGATGGATACATACGAGTGGTTAAGATTATGTGTGAGGTGGAATCCACAGAAGACTTGAAACCCTTTAGCTTCCTTCATTATGAAAAATTGAAATACCAGCATAACGAACCCAGAAGTTCCGTAAGACTTGTGAATGGTATGGTTGAACGCCTGTTGTTTGTCGAAACAGAAGACGGAATCGAAGTAGAATTATTAGAAATTGATAGTACACATTATGGCAACAAGAAATAACAAATTAGTTCCTGCAAGGGCAATACACCCAGGAGAAATTTTGCGTGAAGAGTTGCAGGAACGTGGCATCAAACAAAAAGATTTTGCTCAAGTGATTGGTGTGCAATCCACTCATCTCAATGAGTTCATTAAAGGCAAGCGTAATCTGAATGAAGATTTAGCCATGAAATTGGAAAAACATTTAGGGATTCCTTTTAAGACATGGATGAATCTGCATAATGGCTATGTGTATGATTGTAAAGTTCTGGAAGAGAGGAAAGAAGGCGAACAGCAGGCATTTGCTTTTGAAAAAGCCTGCTCGGAAATATTCAATTTGAATCTGTTGTATAAGAGACTTGGACTCTCTATCCTTCCCTGCCTTGAACGTGTCACAAGAGTAAAAAAAATGTTCCCTTTTGACCTATTGTCTTCCAGTGAATTAAAACTGCAGGTGTCTGGATTATATAAGCATAGTGAGAAAGTACAGATAGACGAAAAGAATATGCAGACATGGCTACTTTTGAATTGGCTGGAAACATCGAAAGCCAAAACACAAACGAGCTACGAAAAGGGAAGCGGATTTAAGGCGGCTGATGAAATAGCGGCTATGGCAAACGACCGAACTATTTCCATTCAAAAGATAAAGGAGTGTCTAAATCAATATGGAATTTTATATGTGGAGGTCGAGAAATTGGACAAGGTGCCAGTTGATGCCTATAGCACAATTATTGATGGTCATCCAGCTGTGACCGTGACGTATCGCTACAACGATATGGATAAGTTGGCTTTTGACGTGCTCCATGAATTGTGCCACATAGAAAGGCATCTCTCCGACGAACAAAAGGCATTTATCTCAATAGATGGAAATTTATATTCCACTGATCCGAGAGAAAAGGAGGCAAACGAATTTGCTCGCCAACGATTGATTCCTGAAAGTGTTTGGTATGATATATTGCGAGTGGGCAGTAAAAGTCTTTCTCCGCATCAAATTGTGAAAACTATAGCACGGGAGGCGAGTAGGCATGGTATCAGTCCGTCTATTGCCATTTCAAGATACAAACATGACACTAACTGGTACAGCACTTCGGCATATAGATCTCCTAAAATTCATTAGACAACATATAAAACAAGCAAGGGAAACCTTGCTTGTTTCCTATGATACCCATACATCGTATTTGGCGACGACGGTGAAATTTTCCAACTCAGCGAGGATGTTATATTGAGTGTGCATAGGCTATGAGTTAGTCATCAAAAACTGCTACAAGATATAGCAGGTTTGATGTGAATTTACGGTTTGATGTTGTCTGAAAGAAATTTTTTAAGAGGATTTAAATAATCAGAATCTAAATTCCAGAGATTAGAATCTAAATAATTTCTTTCTTTTTCTTTAATTCTTTTTTTCTCTTCTTTTGTAGTTCCTGTCAACGCCTCCAGATAACCGTATATTTTGGTTTTATATGCTGGGGTTGTTGGAGTTTGCGGATTCTTCCATGGAATTATACACTGGCTTAACTCCTTTTCGTAATTATTCCAGCAATCCAATATACATTGGTTGTCTGGGTTTATGATTTTCTCAAGAAGATTTTCCAATGCTCCTTGATCAGAGTCGTTAGGGAAAAGGAAAAGGTTGAAATCAACTTTTATCTCACCCTTTATTTCTGTCAATTCTTTTCGACGTGATTGACAATCATCATCCGCGTCAAAAACGACAAGATTCTTTCCTCCGTTGTCTGAATTTTTTTTGAGTTCGTTTATGAACGCCTGTCTTTTTATGTTGGTATAGCCATCACATGATTTTATAGTAACAAGACCTTCTTCTAATCCTATTTTTTTGATATAAGCCTCCATAAAGACTTCATCAGCAACACCTTCGACAAGTATTAAGTATTTTGTCATATCAATCTCTTAATTCAAGCTGATTATAAATTGCTGTTTTTATGCTTTCTCCATCGTAACGATAACTATGCATGATATCATCATTGTTTTTTGTAATGGTATATACACACACGTCATTTTCATTCTCAGTATCAAGAGAGTTAGCTAGTTCTTGAAGGACTTCTTTGCTGTGAGTCGTTATCATTAATTGGATTTCGTTCTGTTTGGCCAAACGGATAATACTTTTCCACAAAAGAGGGTATACAGAAAAATGAATTCCATTATCAATCTCATCGATGAGAAGTACTTTGTTTTTTCTTCCAGCGACACAAGAAATTATATATAGGAACTTTTTCAATCCATCTCCACACATGCTAATGGGAATAAGTTTGTCTACACCATCAAAAGCGATGTAAGTAGAGTCTGGCAATACTTCAACATTCGTAATTCTTGAATCAAACAGACGAACTAATTCTAGAACATCATCTTTTCTGTTTGCTCTAATTAAAGAAGAAAGTTCATCTGAGATTTGGAATGCACTCGTGTCTGACGCAATATATTGAGCAGAAAGGAATTCTTGGTATCCTTTTACATTATCTTGGCTATACTGACCGTTTTCGTATGTGCAGAAATCGCATTTGAAAGACCTCTTGTTCACTATTTTACCATCAGAATTTATTGTTCCATAATCGCTATTGATTGACAGACAGATAGCCTTAACCTTTTGTTCGGAAGACATCAACATTCCATTTCTGACAATTGGACCTTGTATAGTCTTGGTATCACTAAGTGAAATACACATAGAGCGATATTGTTTGTCGGTAAGAATACCTGTTATTGTTGGCTTATTTTGCAATTGCACATTATGGAAAATGTATTCAATCTGCCCCAATGGATTAAATGACTGAGCAGGATCACGAAATGTGTTCACTCTACTAGGAAGGCTTGCATTTGACATTCCAGAAAGGAGAAACACAGATTCAAGAATCGTTGTTTTGCCGAAATTGTTTCTTCCTAAAAAAACATTGACGGATTTTAATCCTTCCAATTTCAATTCGCTAATGCCGCGAAAATTCTTAATTGTAATGTCTTTATATAATGTCATATATGCAAACTATCTAAATTTCAACAACAAAAATAATGAAAATTTAGAAAAGTAAATAAAATCGTTACTAGAATATATTTATCTGTTCGCCATGATAGTGGAATCTACAGTTCAGCTATGACGTTATATTATGTGCTCATGGCCTTACTGTTGCTCTATCAGATTTTATAATAATTTAGATTCCTAGTGCTTTCGCATGATCCCAAAGATTTGCAAACAAAGGATTAGCTCTAAGACTTGGACAGCCATTACTCTTTCTATATGCACCTAATGCACCTATTACGGCACTAGAAGTCATGCCAGCTGCACCTGCAGTACCTATCAAGGTTGTATAGCCAGTCTTATCAAGTAGGAGAGAAAAATTATTTCCATTGAATTTTCCCATTCTCCATAGGTACGCATCAAGAAGATCGAATTCTTGCAGACTTCTTCCTCCAATATAAGAAATACCGATCGAAATTCTAAGTTGATCCAACGCAAGAAAATAATCGCAAAGATGATCAATTGTTTTTACACTCACGATTTTTCTTGGAGTTCCAGAGGCATATACATATTTACATACTATAGGATACATATAACTTGCCAAGCTATCATAAATAGGGAATCCTATTATTTCAGAAGGATCTGTCAACAGCAAATAATAAAAATACTTAGAAAGCAAAGACATTGCAGATCCTGCTGGTGCCAAGTTTTTATGTATTCCATAACTCATATTAAAAGTAGTTGCTATCGGATGTAAATAGACTGCAGGAAATCCTCCTGAGAAAAGTGTGTTTCTAAAATTACACACTAAGGCTCTCAATCCAGCATCTGATGGAGAAAGTGCATATATTGTATTTGCCATATCCTCAATACCATAGTAACGTTGGTTCATATTTGTGGAATATAGAGCGTCTATCACGACCAATCTCTTATACACGACATCCACATTGTACGGAATTGCTGGATCGAACAAACTTTTTATTAAGTCTCTATTTTTATCGTAGAGATTTGTACCACCGCTTGTTATCTTAGCATCAATAGCACCCATTAAGGTTTGGATTTTTTTCACATTGCTGCTGTTAACAGTTAGGCCTGTGCTTGTGGCTGTGGCTGTAATTGTAGTTTTTTTTGCCATAACATTTTGAATTTTGGTTAATAAATCTCTTTTATACTATAATTCTCAAAATCTCATCATCTTATCCCTATAATACTCATACCTCCTCTTGCTCGCCTCCAAGGCCGACGTGAGGTTGGTGATGGAGGTCTCGAAAGAATCTAATGTGTGGACAATTTTTTCTTGAACTGCAACAGGCGGTACTTGAATTTCAATTGTAATCAAATCTTTTCTATTCAAAGCTGGAACACCACCTTCACATTTTAAATCTAAAATCAATTTATTGTGGAGAGTTAAGTAATGATAAATAAATTTATTATTTTCAGAGGTTTTAATAGCATAGCATAATGGACCGCACCAAAAACGTTTCTTTTGGTATCCAACAAAACCAATTCCGCCTTCTCCTCTTGAAGGAGTAGTTATTGTATCTCCTTCAAAATTATATGTTTCTGAATATCCAGAACATGTAGTTCCTGCATTTATATACTCAAATGTTCCTTTATCCAGAATCTCGTTAGGTTTTTTTCCAATAGAAATTTTCCCTATCTCTCCCAACGTCTTCGTTTCCCACTTTTCCCCTTCCTTCGGCTTCAACAACTCTTTCCTATAATACTCATACTGCTTCTTCCTCAACTCTATCAGCTTCTCTATCTGCTCCTGCTGCTCCACAAACTTGTCTAAGATGCGGACTATCTCGGTTTGGATGGGAAGGGGAGGGAGGGGAATTGGAAAGCCTTCCAACATTGGCTTTCTAATTGAAGTTACTGTGGCATTAACAGCTTTGCTGTTTATGTATAATTTAAAATTTGCAAACAAATAGTAATACAAAAATTTACCACATAATTTATCACTTATCGGATGAACGCGGTAAGCCCTTTGATGTAAGGCATATTTACCTTTTATATAATGAAATATATCGCCAATTCCTCCTTCGCCTGGAATAATAATCGATTCTTCACTATATTCAAACGTATCAATTTTTAATACATCTTTTGAACGTACGAAAAAAGGATATTGCCCATTATCGGTTGCGTCTTGTCTATTACTATTGCCTGTTCCTATTTCACACACCTCTTCCAACTTTTTCCACTCCATGCCATTAGGGCAAAGCTCTTTGATTAATTTTTCAATTTTGTTCATAGGGAAAGGAATTAAGGTAAAACTAATAAAGAATTTGAAGCTAAGCCTTGGATTATCGGACGATATATGTTTACATCGTTCACTTTCTCTATAGACATCACTCTGTTGCCTCCATCTTTCGACGATGCCCCGCAATGGTAGATGGCCTCGGTTGGAGTTCCTAAGTCTAACACAATATATCGGTCGTGAAAAATTCCTCCCGAACTTCTCATTTCTATATCTATCTGCGGATATTGTCTCTTGAAATCATTGTATTCCGCACTATGTAACCGTCCTCCCACATTGTCGCTATAAATAGTGACTTTTACCGCAGAAGGAATATCATTCAAAAGCACTAATGTCTTCAATCCAATATAGTTGTCTATTAATTGAATGGAATTTTTTGCTTTGGCGTATATTCGCTTATATGCCATGTCCGACTCCACAAATTGACCATTTAGAATCAGCCAACCATTCGTTTCTACATTACCTGCGAAATCCATCATCACTTTGCCTATCTCAGATTTCTTCACCATGGAATTCATTGAGTTGGCTATTGCCACCACCTTTTCATCGAGTGCCGCCATTGTTTCTCTAATAGTGGAAATCTCAGAACTGTTTTGTGCTGTTTGTAACGACAGTTGCAGAATTTCACGTTGACCTAGCAAAGGCTGGTTTTGCACAATGTAATCCTTCATTTTCTTGAACGTCCGTATCAATGCCTTGCTTTGTCTTGTCGCCAAATCGCCCTTCAAGACGGTCATCAGCATGTATATTCCTTGCTCGGTGAAGGCATAAGGAAGGTATTTGGAGAATTTTCCTTGTTCTAAGGTCAAAAATTTTGACCTTAGAATCTCATCTCGCTCATTTTTAGTAAGTTGAAACATAAAATCAGCATCGAACTTTTCGATATTGTTTTTCACCTGCTGATTAAATGCTTTTGTGCTATATCCATATATTTGGGCAAGGTCAGTATCAAGCATCACCTGTTGCCCTCTGACCTCATATATCAGATTCTTGAAATTTTCTTCCGAAATCTCGATTATTGAACTTTCTTTGGCTTCTTTATTCATATCTGTTACTACAAATTTTCAATTATCTTGTTTATCTCTTCATTAAGCGTAACCGCTTTCGCCATCAATTCGTTGATCTCGGCATTCACTGCGTCGATGTCTATCTCTTCCTTGATGACTTCCTTCTCCACGTAGGATGAGACGGAAAGGTTGTAGTCGTTGGCTGCAACGTCGTCGCATGATACAAGCTTCGTGAAATATTGCTCGTCTTTTCTCTCTGCCACAGCATTCACCACAGCATCCTGATGCTCCGGCATCATCCTGTTCTTGTTTCCCTCTTTCTTATAGAGGTTGCTTGCATCGAGGAAGAGAATGCTGTTGTCTTTCTTGGCGCTCTTCTTCAAGACGATGATACATGTGGCGATGCCCACGCCAAAGAATAGGTTGGCTGGCAGTTGTATGATGGTGTCGACGTAGTTGTTGTCGACGAGATATTTTCTAATCTGTTTTTCCGCTCCTCCTCGATAAAGCACTCCAGGAAACTCCACAATGGCGGCTGTTCCAGTCTCGGCAAGATGGTAGAGCATGTGCATGGTGAAAGCGAGGTCGGCGGCACTCTTTGGGGCCAACACTCCCGCTGGGGAATATCGTTCGTCGTTGATGAGTATGGTGTTGTCTTTGCCCTCCCATTTGGTGCTGTATGGAGGATTAGAGACAATCCCGTCGAACTGCATTCCCATATGCTGTGGTTTGAGCAACGTGTCTTCAAGCTCAATATGGAATTTGGCATAATTGATATTGTGCAGGAACATGTTGATTCTGCACAAGTTGTATGTTGTGGGGTTGATCTCCTGACCGTAGAATTCAAGATTGTCCTTGTTGGCTGCCAATTTGGCTGCTTTCAATAGCAACGAGCCCGATCCACATGCAGGATCATAGATTGATTTCACATTTGTCTGGCCCTGCATGGCTATTCTCGCAAGAATCTCGCTCACCTCTTGTGGAGTAAAAAATTCGCCGCCGCTCTTTCCAGCTCCGCTCGCATACATCTTCATCAGGAATTCGTATGCGTCGCCAAATGCGTCGATACTGTTATCCTCAAAGGACGATCCAAGATCAAGGTCGCGGATTGAAATCAGCACTTTTGCGATAAGTTCATTCCTTTTGGAGACGGAATTGCCGAGCTGCGAGTTGTTGACAGCGAAGTCGGAAAACAATCCACGTATGGCGAATTCAGAAGGTGTGCCCTGAGCCGACGCTTCTATAGCGGTAAATACCTTGCTTAAAGTTTCGTTCAGATTATCATTGTCTTTGGCATTGTTGGCGACATTGATGAAGAGTTGGCTTGGCAGAATATAATATCCCTTCTCCTGCACCATCTGGCTTCTGACGCCTTCATCATTAGCCTCGTCGTCAGAAAGAGATGCGAAATCAAAGCCGTCGATACCAGCGTCGGCTTGCAACTTATTGATATAATCGCAAAGGTTTTCAGAGATGAATCTGTAGAAGATAGTGCAAAGGATATAAGATTTGAATTCCCATCCGTCTATAGCTCCTCTCAAAGAGTCTGCGATATTCCAGATGGTTTTATGTAGTTCCTCGCGTTGAGCCTGAGCATTAGTGTTTTCTGCCATTTAGTTATTTGTTTATGAAATGCTGTCCAATAACAAAAATAACTAAAATCCTATACAATAAGAAATTTTCATATCCTAATGTGAAGAAATTGTAGAGACGTTGCGCGCAACGTCTCCACATTATTATTGCATTGCGCACAACGTCTCTACATTATTATTGCATTGCGTGCAACGTCTCCACATTATTATTGCATGTGTACCATTCCCGTAGAGACGTTGCGTGCAACGTCTCCACATTGTTGCCCGCATCATAAAAAAGAGACGTTGCGCGCAACGTCTCTACAAAAATCGAAAAAATAATTCAATGTATTTTATCTGAGGGGTTTTATTGTATTCATGAAATAAGCCAATTCGTTTCTCCAGCTTGGCCAATCGTGGTCGATATCGAATCCCCAGTAGTCGAACCATGCTGGCACGCCCTTCTCTTTAAGAATAGTGTCAAGGTTGCGGGTGCTTGGCAGGGTGTTGTCTTCCCATCTTCCTTGCCCGATGCACACGATGATCCTGCGGCTGCGGTACATCTGCATCCAAGGATGGTGGTCTGGCATCTGACGGAGAAAATCCTCAGGCGAGTTGGCGTACGTCAGGTCGTCGGAGTAATATGGAAATCCATAATGAGAATTGTAGAGTCCGCTCAACGCTATCAATGTGTCGAAGATGTCAGGTCGACGGAAGAAGAAGTTGCCGGCATGAAATGCTCCGAGTGAACATCCCGTCGCCAGAAATGTCTCGTTTTCCCAACGTCGGCAACGTGGAAGAAGCTCGTCGATGACGTAGTGGAACCAACGTTCGTGCTGCTCGATTCTCCAACGGTTGTCGCCTCCGTAGTTCGACCATGTCTCCTTGTCGATGGTGTCGATACAGATAAGCCTTATCTTTCCGCTTTCAATCCATGGCGACAATGTGGCTACCATGTCGTAGTTCTCCCAGTCGAAGAATCTTCCGTCCTGCGACGGAATTGCGAGGACGGAATGTTCTCCCTCTCCGTATTCTTTCCACTCCATGTCGCGTCCGAGACTGTTGCTCCATTCTTTATGATATTGTATCTTCATCTGTTTTCCATTTTATTAGGTTTTATGATTGCATAGATAACCTTTTTTTTGATGCTTCGCAAGAAGAAATATTAATAATTATCTTTTTGCATGCACAAATTGTATGAATTCGTCCTTTTCTTTCTCCGTCTTCAGCTTTACAGTGTACATCTGATTTCCCATGGCTCCGGAAAGAATCTCTGGCATACGCTCTTCCATCACCATGTTAGCGCCGTAACGTTCGTTGATCTCCTCATGCGTGTGCACATATTCGTAGATGTCGCGTCGGCTTGCGAAGACGCAGAAGTATTCGTCCTGCCATGCTATTGAGAGCGCGTTGTGGGCGTTGTGGCTGCTTGAGCAACCGAGTTTGGACTTGTCGTAAGCCACCATGTCTGCCCATATTTTGTAGACGTCGGTGGAATGGGCGAAGTTTATCATATCAGGAGTGTAACCGCCAGCTGGACGCATGTTTACCTCCAGAGCCACGAAGTCGCCTTTGCTTCCCAAAGTGCCTCTGTCCTTGTCGAGACGGAAGTATTCCAGATGCACGAAACGGCTCTTCACATCAAATGCCTTGACTGTGTTGCGTCCGATAGCTCGTAGGGCTTCAGGCACATCTTTAGCCACAAAGTACGACAGGTCAAGCCGTTTGTTGACTATGTCCATGATGCTTGGCGGCCATACCGTCATAGATTCAAAAAGAGGTTCGCCCTCAGAGTTTATGATGGCGTCGTAGGAGCAGATGTCTCCGGTGATGAATTCCTCGATCACATATTTGTCAGCTTGTGAGACGGTGCGGAAAAACTCCTCCAGCTCATGTTTGTCGTGGATCTTGTGTGTGCCGCCTGCCCCGACTCCCACATCTGGTTTGGCGATGATTGGGAACCCGACCTTGTCGGCAAAAGACGAAACTGTCTTTATTCCTTTTGAAGCCTGCACTTGACGGGCTGTGGGTATATTTCCCTTTATGTAGAGCTTTTTCATCTCCGATTTCTCTTTGATGGATCTGATCTGGTCAACCTGTATGCCTGTGGTGACATGGAAATCGGTGCGTAGACGCGCGTCTTGCTCAAGCCAATATTCGTTGTTGGACTCAATCCAGTCGATCTTGCCATATTTGAACGACAGAAAGGCCACTGCTCTGAACATCTGGTCGTAATCCTCCATGTTGTCGACCCTGTAGTATTCTGTTAGGGAGTCTTTGAGCTCTTGTCTCAGCGAGTCGTAAGGAGCGTCTGCGATTCCAAGCACGTTCACACCGTTCTGTTTCAAACGGTTGCAGAATTCCCAGTAGGTGTGTGGAAACTGTGGAGATATGAAGATGAAATTCATAATTTATATTGTTATGCTGCGATTTGCAGATCCTTGTTGATTAGTTTGTCGAAAAGATACAAAGCTTGTTTACGCCACCAGTAGAAATCGTGAGAGACGTCTTTTCCCCAGATGTCAACCCATGCAGGGACGTTTTTCTCTTTGAGCAGATTGCCAAGACGCACGGTAGACGGACATGTGATCTCTTCGTAATAGCCTTGACCGCAGCAGAGGATAATCTCTTTTCCACGTAGGGTTTCCAAAAGTAGGCTTGGGTCTCTCTTTTCTGAGAGATAATGAAGAGGTGAATTGTTCCACACAAGTTCGTTAGTGAAATTGTTGAAGAAGTAGTCAGCGTGGAACAATCCACTTAGTGAAACTAAGGAACAGAATAGGTCGGGGCGACGGAAGAAAAAGTTTCCGGCATGGTATCCGCCCATAGAACATCCTGTCACGATAAGTTTTTCCCCTTCGTTGACGGAAGGAATCAGTTCCTCAGTGATATATCTGAACCAACGTTCGTGTAGCTCAATACGAGTGTGATGGTCACCGTCATACAAACTCCAGGTCTCCGAGTCGATGCTGTCACAACAAATAAGGTGGATCTTTCCAGCCTCAATCAAAGGGGATAGCACGTCAACCATGCCATTGTCCTCCCATTCAAAAAAACGTTGATTCTGACTAGGAAACACCAATACCCCCTGGCCTTTGTCGCCATACTGCTTCCATTCCATCTCACGTCCGAGATTTTCGCTGTATTTTTTGTTGTATTGTATCTTCATCGTTGACCTTTCTTTTATTTTTACATTGCAAAGGTATGATGAAATGAAGATATTCTATAGTTTGTTTGAATTTTTGGAATACTATTCTATTGTGATTGTATTTTGACGTTATGTGTTCTAATGATTGTTAAAAAAAAGGGTTGGCAAAGAATGTAGAGACGTTGCGTGCAACGTCTCATATTATTATCGCATCGTTTCCCGTGGAGACGTTGCGTCATTCCTGCATTTTGAAAAAATAGACGTTGCGCTCATATGTGGAGACGTTGCGCGCAGATGTGGAGACGTTGCGCGCAACGTCTCTACAAATCATCATGCCAATTTACAACATTTTTCTCAATATAATCGGATATTCTGTCCAATTCCGCCTGATTGCGGATAATTCGGTCGTGAAAACGTGTTTGCCATGCAAATGGGATATTGTTTTTGTTGGCGTAATGGGTGATTGACGATTTGACGCCACGGATAACCACCGCCAATGAATTTTTACGTGGTGAAATATTTGCCATTTGTGTATTCACCCCCGTAGAGACGTTGCGTGCAACGTCTCTACATATGCGCGCAACGTCTCCACACCTGCGTGCAACGTCTCTACATTGGGTGTGCACACCGTTTCCACCGATTTCATTTTCCCCATCAATCGTCACAATGGCGTGGATATGGTCGGGCATTATCACAAATAATGGAATTTTGGCGTATGGATAATGCGTTTTCACATTTATAAATTGATTGTAGGCATATTGTCCGATTGGTGACAATTGCATTTGTGGTCCTGGACAAATTTCCCCAAAATAATGTTCCCGATTATTTGTGCAAATGGTTACGAAATAGACACCGCCCTTGTAATCATGCCAATTGGCACGTGTTGATGGGATGCGATATTTGTTTTGGATTTTTTCCATATTTTTTTGTATTGTTATTATAATTTGTCTGTTACGTCGAATTTATCCTGTCCCACGCGATAATCACCAGAATTTATTTTGGGTTTCGTTGTATTCGAATCCAGCGTCCGCCATTTTTTTGACAATCTCTTCTTTGTCAAGGTCGAGGGCATTGCATAGCTCGTCGAGGTTGGAATAGAAATCTCTCAGTTTCATGTTGAGGAAGCTGAGCAGCATCATTGGGTCTGAAGGTATATTCTCCATGTCGTTTGATTATTATTGTTAAAAACAAAAAAGACTTCACATTGTGAAGTCTTTTTGAGGTTCCTAGCAGATTCGAACTGCTGTACACGGTTTTGCAGACCGCTGACTAAGCCACTCATCCAAGGAACCAATGTTGTCGTTTTGTTTTGACACTGCAAAAGTAGTAACTTTTTTTTATATGCAAAACAATTTTCGATATTTTTTTGAATTTTTCTCTCTTTTTTTGAAAAAACTGCGAATTCACCGCTTTTTTATGAGTTCACGTCCATAATTCGGTGATGAACATGGCACTCGCACCGTCGGCTTTCTTGAATCCGCAGTGCTCGTAGAAGTGCATCTCCTCGTCGTATGCCACCACAACAATCCGCAAATAGTCTTTGTAGTGATCACGCGTCATCTCCACCAGCCTCCTGCCGATGGCCTGATCTTGGTATTCCGGCCTAACAAGCAGGTAGTGTATGTAGGCATTCATAATGCCGTCGTCCATCGCACAAATCATGCCTACGAGTTTATCCCCGTCCCATGCTGAGTAGACGGTGGAAAAATTACGCATGGCAACAACCAATTTTTCTGGGAAATGACCTGACGACCATTCTACTGAAAGAAAAAGGTCTTGCAGTTCTTTTTGATCAAATTCGTGGATCTCTCTGTATTGGATCATGATTCTACTCGTCATTCATCATTCTCTTCACTTCCACCATGCTGACGTCGTCTGCTTTGGTGCCTAAGAGCTGACAAACCATTACTTTGCAAGCATCTGCCTTAAGTCGTTGAAGCTCAACAACTCCGTCGTCTGTAAGCGGCATGCGCTTTGTCCAGACTTTTCCGAACTTGGGATAAACCCTCAATTCTACGTTTACCATATCACTTATCCTTTTATGTATCCTTTTACGTTCCAAAAATAAAAACTTACTTTTTCAAAACAAGTGTTTTTACGTTTTTTAACTTTAAATTTTATGTATTTTGACTCTGTTTTGTGCCTTTTGATGGGATTTTTGATGATTTTGGAACTTTAGACACAACACAATGCTAAAAATAAAATGAAAGAAAGCTCATGTTGTATCCATATTATTTAAAATGAGGAAATTGGCGGAACCTTTTATTGGTTTTCTGAATACACCATATCCAATTCATTCATAAGCATCTGCACTAGCGGCGACGATTTCAAAAGAGCTTCAAACTTCTGTTTGTGGGTCAACACCTGCTCTTTGGCTATAGCTTCGTCTATGATATATTGCACCTCAATCTTTGAGTTCGACAGGTGGTTTTTTAGAGCGTTAAGCAAATTGATGCGGAAGTCAGCGTTTAATTTTGAATATGCCTCTTTTGATGGCACCTTGATCAGAATCTTGAATGTGTCGATCAGTTCAAACTTACATGTGCTTATAAGGCCTGCTTCCTGTGAACGTTGCTGGTCTCTCCACTCATTATATATATTGATACGTGCTGTTTCCAGACTTCCTTTTGTGACTTCTCGCTCTACTTTATGTTCTTTTACTGTGACGACGAAGTTTTGCTGCTGCTCATTGTTGCATCCACGGATGGAATGAGTCGTGATAGTATGCCCATTTTGGATAGTCTGCAGGTTCGTGCGAGGCTGCATTGCCTGTTGAGGCGTCGTGGCGACGGTGTTTGTCGCAGACGGTTGGCTTGTCGCAAACAGTTGAAGGAACGACTTCAGGTAGTTGCTGTCGACATCCCACCAGTCGTTTTTAATTGGCTCTGTCAGGAGTTTTTTTTTTCGGCCATTATCTGGCACATACGGATTGCGGCAAGTTCGACAAGCAATCGTTTGTTTTTGAATGTCGGATACTGTATTCCGCATTCCACAGCTATTCTCAAGCTTTTGTATAGAAAATCCTCTTCGCAGTCTCTTGCGGCGTCGACATACTGATCCTGGGCGTGTTTGCTCACGTCAAGCAGAGTCACAGTCTTTGGATCGCGTGCCATCAAGACATTGCGTAGATGCTGGGCATAATCGTTGATGAACAAACCTTCGTCGAATCCGTTGGAAATCACTTCGTTGATGATTGTGAGCACTCCTGAGACATCGCCGTTCTTACATTGTGTCATAAACTTGAAATAGTACTCGAAGTCGAGCACATTAAGTTTTTGGAGCACTTCATTGTATGTGATCTTATTGCCGCAGAACGACACCACTTGGTCGAAGATAGACAAAGCGTCACGCATACCACCGTCGGCTTTCTTCGCGATCACAGCCAATGCTTCGTCTTCTGCCTCGATGCCCTCCTTTTTCGCCACATTGGCAAGATGGTCGATTGTGTCGTCGATAGTGATACGCTTGAAATCGTACACCTGGCAACGGCTCAGAATTGTAGGCAGGATCTTATGCTTTTCTGTAGTGGCTAGAATGAAGATGGCGTATGCAGGTGGCTCTTCCAACGTCTTCAGAAAGGCATTGAAGGCTGCTGTGGTCAGCATGTGGACCTCATCGATGATATAGACACTTTTTTGTCCGACCTGTGGCGGCACCATCACTTTGTCGATCAGCAGACGGATGTCATCCACTTTGTTGTTGGATGCGGCGTCAAGCTCATGGATGCAGAACGAACGGCCTTCAGCAAAACTTTTACAGCTTTCGCATTCTCCACACGCCTCGAAATCAGCTGTGCGGTTCATACAGTTTATCGTTTTGGCAAAGATTCGTGCACATGTCGTCTTTCCAACTCCTCTCGGACCTGAAAAGAGGTAGGCACTAGCCAGGTGGTTTGTCTTGATCGCATTCTTCAATGTGTCAGTCAAACCCTTTTGCCCGACGACGGTACTGAACGTCATCGGACGGTATTTTCTTGCCGATACGATAAAATCTGCCATGTTGCTTTTTATTTCATGCAAAGATAATTATTTTGCCGCAATTTTACGATAAACGAATGTAAAATCATTTTGCCGTTCGCCAGCCGTCCGACTGCTGTCTGCCAGCCGCCAACGTTTGTCAGCGAACGTTCGTCAAAACCTCCAAGATCACTCCGCTCTGAGCTGGCACAGAAACCTTCAGTGGAGATGCTGCACTCAACTCTATCTTTACCGTTTTGCCAGACATCAGTTCAGTGGCAGACACTTTGCCTTGCTTGATGCCAAGAAAATCGAACATGTGCTGAGGCAGGTTGATAAGGTTGTTTTTCTTCTCGTCGCTGAAATTTGCCACGAAAATCAAAATTCTCTCGTCGCTTCGTCTCACATAAGCATATTCACGGTTGTGGTCGAAAGATTGGTTTTGATAGTTGACGTACATCAAATCGAAGAAAGTGCCGTTGTAGATGCACTCGTTGTCGCGACATATCGTGAGAAGACGTGAGTAGAAATTCTCCAGATCTTTTTCCGCTTTTGTAGATTTGCCGTTGAGCTTTCTTTGAATAGTTGGCACGACGGAATAGTCGAAGATGGATGTCTTTCCGTCGTCGCCGCTGAACCCTTGCTTTCCTTCCGCTGGTTCGCCAAGCTCCTGCCCGAAATAAACCATTGTCGGAGCATTGGATACAGTCGCAGCGACAAACATCGCAGGACGGCCTTTAGTAGCGTCGCCAAGCACATGGCTTGATGCAAGACGCTGCTCGTCGTGATTCTCCATGAATGTCAGCATCGACGGTGCTAATCCATCCAAACGTTGCCAACAGCCTGTGATGGCAGATGCGCTTTCCTTACACTCTGCGATTGCTCTGAGTGTGTCGTAAAGTCCAACTTTATCGTAAAGATAGTCGAAATGGCCACGGAAGATATAGTCTCTATATTGGGCTGGATTATAAGTTTCTGCAATGAATATGATAGACGGATATTTCTCCTTCACTTGTGGAATGACCCATTCCCAGAATTCCGTCGGCACCATCTCCGCCATATCACATCGGAAACCGTCTATTTTCTTCTTTGCCCAGAACAAAAGAATGTCGCGCATCTTGTTCCAAGTCGACGGAATTGGATGGATGTCAAGTCTGTTGCCGTTGGTGTAGTCGCGTCCATAATTCAGTTTTACAGTCTCATACCATTGGTAGACTCCAGGATTGTTGGCGAAATAGTCGTCTCCAGTCACTTTGCATGGAAATTCCACGTAATCCTCCTTTGCCTCTCCCTTCATGTCGAACTGAGCGCAAAGTTTTTCTCCAGGAAGGTAGTAGAAATTGTTGTCTCGGTCGAAACGAACATCAGTGATGTCGTCCGCACCAAGGTCACGCACTCCACGTGGTTTGGCATCTGAATGGTAGCTGCGGGCAACGTGGTTTGGAACGAAATCCATGATCACCTTCAATCCAGCTTTATGAGTGCGGACAATAAGATCCTCATACTCGTTCATACGCTTGTTCACATCTGTGGCCAAATCTGGGTCTACATCATAATAGTCTTTGATGGCGTAAGGGCTGCCAGCACGACCTTTCACAACCGCTGGGTGGTCCGCGGCTATTTTGAATTTAGAATAATCGGTCTTTGTGGCGTGCTCAATCACACCGGTATACCAAATATGTGTAAATCCGGAATTTTTTATCTCAGTCAAACGATCATCAGTGAAATCAGCAAATTTTCCGCATCCGTTATCGACGATGCTGCCGTCAAACTTTGTTTTTTTTGCCATGTTGCCATACAGACGAGGCAACACTTGATATATTAAAATCTTTTTTGTCATATTTTATGTAATTTCAGTTGTTGCAAATTTACACAATCTCGCAACAAATTGCAATATAAAGGAATATATATTGTATTAATTTCATTTGTTATTGCAGACGTGAGGTAGGGTGTGGATGAGATGTAGGAAAATGGATGGCTCAAATAAAAAAAGAGACCAAAATCTTGGTCTCTCTTCGTGCGGATGACGGGACTCGAACCCACACACCTCTCAGTACTAGATCCTAAGTCTAGCGCGGCTACCAATTACGCCACATCCGCATTTGCGAGTGCAAAAGTAGTGTTTTATTTTTATATAGCAAATTTATGAGGCTTAAAAATCAAAAAAATGTCTTTTATAGATTCATTTTGACTCTTTCTCTGTCTTTTGTTGATTAATTTGTTGTCGGAAAGACGCTGCCAAGCAATGCAAAGTGATCTTGGACAAATGATAGATGCTGGCAGGTTTTAACCATGCCCATATGTTTGTATGTCCAGTGAGATTGTTTGATTCAATATGTTCAGAATAATGCATAAAAGGAGACGGACATAAAAAAGTCCATCTCCAATGTAAAATTATGGAAAAGTTTTTATTTCTTCTTTTTATACTGATACTTATAAAAAATTAATTGTGGAATATAAATGATTTTGAACTGTCTTCATATCTCACGCTGACAAATTCAAAAGTCATGCAAACGTGCGTTCGTTTGATGACATTTGCAAAGTTAGTATTATGTAGATACTAAACGGGATTTTTACATTATTTAACATCTTTTTTCACCATTATTAACTTTCATTTGATAATAAGTTGCATTGAACCATTTGTTTGAAAATTGTGATATGGCGATACTAACACATGTGATTGCTGTTGTATGTTATTGAAAAATAAGTATTTGTGTTTAACGGTCTGTCGCGTTTGTTTGGCTTTTATGTGAAAAATAGGCGTAGGGAAGAGGTGTTTGTATGATTTGTTAAATTTTAGGATTCTGTTAAAAGTGTTAATATGTTAAAATAAAAAACCTGAAGCTAAAAGCCTCAGGTTTTTCTAATTTTAACTAATTTCTAATTAACTCCGATGGATAATTACTGCGCTACAACGTTAGAAATTTCTGAACGCATATTCTCCATCATACGTTTCAAGACGCTCTGCATAACATTGACTTCATCGTCGCTGATTCCCTTGAATGCTTTCTTGAATGCAACTTTTGTAACATCAATGATACCAGGAACAACACCTTTACCCTTTGAAGTTAGGTAGATGTTCTTAGCACGTCTGTCGTTAGGGTCGCTTCTTCTCTCCAACATCTTCAATCCCTCAAGCTCGTCGATCAAACGAGTGATGCTCGGACTGTCTTTGTCTAGTGAGATAGCGATGTCTCTCTGTGTCAAACCATCGTAGAAGTTAAGCAAGAATACCACCAATGCCTGCTCGAATGTAAGCTCGTAGCCTGCATCCTTCAACTCTTTGTTAGCCAACAATGTGATAGACTCACTGATTCTACCATTCTTAACCGCCAAAATGACGCTTGTCTCTAGTGTCAATCCTTCCATAGGAACTGACGTACGCATGTTTTCCTTTTCCATATTCCACATAATTTTTATGCAAATATATAATTTAGTTTATAATGAATACAAGAGACAAGTTCATTTTTTTTAATTTTTCGCTGTTTTTTATGCAAAAAAAGTACGTTTCGTATAGAAACGTACTAAAAATGTGCTAAAATTTTGTCAAATATAGATTATTTTGAATTTGTCTTTTTAGTCTTTTTCTTTGCTTCAGTCTCTTTGGCAACCTTCTTCTCTTCAACAACTTTCTTTGTTTCTTTTGTGGCCTTCTTTGTTGTCTCGGACTTTGTTTCTGTTTTAGAAACTTTTTTTCCAGACTTTAGAGCGGCCAACTCTGCCTCAAGAGCTAGTTTCTCTTTTACCAATGAGTTTAATTCTTCTTCGCTGATGTCGGCGGTGAAGAAACTGTCGACTCGTTTGTTGAAGTCTGACAACACATTCATATAGTTGATGAATGCGTCGTAAGGAGAGTCGTATGGGCAGAACGATTGGTTGTAGAATGATGTGCTCATATAATATAAGTGGTCAGTCGACTGCAATTTGTACCAATCGTCGATTATCTGTTTGTCGGAGCATCTGTTCACTTTGTCTGTCAGAGCATAAAGCTTATTGAATGCTTCGTTTTGTATTGTATTGGCAAGCCAAGGCGAAAGATCCTTTGTCGCGTTGGCCCATGTTGTAGGGTGGGGCGCTGAGATCTGGTCTGTTGGCATATTGTTGTTGATCACCTCAGAAGGAGTGGCGAATCTGATGCCTCTGTTTTTAGCTGCGTTTGGAAGTGCTTTGAAGAAATCAAAGATGCCGGTGTTGGCGTTCTGAATCTCTCCCAACACTTCGTAGTTCATGAATAGGTTGACCACCTGCTCGTCTGGGTTGTTCATGATCCAATTGGCAAATTTGTCTGCTGTCAGAGGAAACTCTCTCCAGCCCCAGTCTGAAAATCTGTACGCTATATCGTCACTCATTCCACAGTTTTTCAAAAGAAGCTTCACTCTCTGGTTTGCTGTCGAACAATATACATAGTTTGGACTTTTCCAATCGAGTATCTGTGGAGCTCCTTCTGCAAGCATTCCGGCAAAACCCATGTTTGCGACTCTGTCTACCATGTCGTCACAGAACAATAATTCTGAGTTTCTGAACACAGTTGGCTTCTGCCCGAACAGAGATTCTATTTTCTTTGAATGAGCCTCTACCTGTTTCTCAAACTCTTTGTTCTCTTTGCGTAGCGACGCGAATGAATGTGCGTATGTTTCGGCAAGAAACTCTACGCATCCTGTCTTTGCAAGTTTTTTGAAGCTGTCGATCACTTCTGGGCAATAATGCTCAAGTTGTTCCAAAGCCAAACCTGAGATTGAGTAGGCAACCTTGAATTCTCCATTGCTTTCCTTAATCATCTGTAGCATTGCATTGTTAGCAGGTATGTAGCTATTCTTTGCAATCCTTTTTATTATAGCTTCATTATTGGCATCGTCGAAATAGTGGTGGTCGGCTCCAATGTTGAAGAATCTATATCTTTTTAGTCGAAACGGCTGGTGTATTTGAAAGTATAAACAAATCGACTTCATATATTTTTACTTTTTAATTGTTGACAAATTATTTGTAGCCAAGCACTTGGTTGTATACGTTGATGACTTTATCTCCTGCGTATTCCCATTTAATCTCGTCTACCTCTTTCTTTCCCTCCACTTTCAAGTGTTCTGCGAAAGCGTCGTTGGTCACGATCGAATGGATGGCGTCGGCCATGGCGTCGATATCCCAAAAATCTACTTTGATCACTTTCGTCAGAATCTCCGCGCATCCGCTTTGCTTCGACACGATTGTCGGCACTCCACATTGCATTGCCTCCAGGGGTGAGATGCCGAATGGCTCCGACACTGACGGCATTATATATAGATTGCTGCTTTTCAGCATTTCGTACACTTCCTTTCCTTTTAGGAATCCGGTGAAGTGGAATCTGTCGACTATGCCGTATGCCGACGCGAGGTCTACCATCTCAGCCATTTTGTCGCCACCTCCAGCCATCACAAAGCGAACGTTCGGGGTCCTGTCCAACACTTGCTTTGCCGCCTGCACGAAGAATTCCGGACCCTTCTGCATGGTGATTCTTCCTAGGAATGTGACGATCTTGTCTCCTGTATTGTTGTTTGGCTTTATGTCCAGGATCTCCTTGCTTAATGGAGTCACTGCATTGTGCACCGTCGTCACCTTTCTTGGATCTATGTGGTATTTGTTGATCACAGTGTCTCTTGTCATGTTGCTCACTGTGATGATATGGTCTGCCATATCCATGCCATATTTCTCAATATTGTAGACGGTAGGGTTCACGTTTCCGCGGCTTCTGTCGAAATCAGTCGCGTGTACGTGGATGACAAGAGGTTTTCCTGTTATCATTTTTGCCTTCACTCCGGCATCGTATGTAAGCCAGTCGTGTGAGTGTATGATGTCGAAATTGCTTGAACGGCAAACCACTCCTGCAACTGCCTCATAGTTGCGGATCTCTTCAAGAAGATTGTCCGGATAACGTCCGGAAAACTCCACAGATCCGATCCCGTTCGTCCCTATATAACGGTTGTCTTCACAGATACAGTTTCTGAAATTATAGTATTCGTCGGTGGTTATTCTTCCTTCCAACGAATCTTTAAGAACCTTGCTGTCTGGCTCCTGCCATACGATAGGCACTTTGTTTGCAGCTATGATTTTCAGGAAACTCTGGTCTTCATCTCCACGTGGCTTAGGCAACACTAGGGTTATGTCAATATCTTTGTGTCGTGACATTCCTTTTATCAATCCGTAGCTTGCTGTGCCAAGTCCTCCTAATATGTGAGGTGGAAACTCCCACCCAAACATTAAAGCCTTCATAACTATCCTTTCTTTACTCTGCCTCTAATTTGCTCAGCAAATGTTTGGCTCTGATCACTTCGCAAACATTTATTCCGTACGACATTCCTTCACTGCTCTTGTATGGAGCCATTCCGTCATACATCTCTGAGTATGTGCCTATGGTATTGTTAAACATCTCGTCTTCCAGTCCGTGCATTGATTTTTCCGCAAACGAGTATCCGCTCTGTTTGTACACACGGAGATAACTTTCTATATATGCGCCCATCAGCCAAGGATAAACCGCTCCTTGGAATGCTGCGTAGTCGCGCCCTTGTTGTCCGCCAGCCCCATTCCAATGGAAATTGTTGCTGTACGGGCTCAATGATCTTATTCCTTTTGGCGTTAGCAATTCTTTTGTCGCCATATCCACGACTGCTTTTTGCTGATCTCCATTTAGTGGGGAATATTTTAATGCCACAGCCCAAAGCATGTTTGGACGGACACTTCTTTCGAAATGGTCGCCGTCGACAAAATCAAACAGATATGAGCCGTTCCAGAAGATGGCGACGAAATTGTCGCCAACATTGTCTGCCAATTGGTCGTAAGCGTTGTTTTCTGTAAGCTCGGCGGTGAATTTCAATGTGTCGTACCACAATGCGTTGATCTCCACTGTCCATCCGCTTCTTGGTGTGATCGGCTTTCCGTCGACACCGATTGAATTCATCCATGTCATCGGTCTTTCCCAGCCATGGATGTAAAGCAGGCCATTATATGTTAATTCAATATTAACGTGTTTGCCGCTCTTTATGAAGTCGACGATGCGGATCAATTTGTCTGCATACTTCTTTTTTGCGGCATTTTTCCCAAATGTGATGGCATAGTCCTGAATGGCTTTTGCATACCATAACACGACATCTGGCTGCTCTATACCTGTGATGTTTGGATCGTATCCTTTTTCTGCCGATTCCGACATCATCTTTTCTATTTCATGACCAATTGTGTCAAGGTATATGTCTATCTCCTTTTGAGTTGAACCTGCCGAAATCAGACCGGGTATGGCGATGGCCATGTTTCTTGCTATGCACTTGTACCATGGATAGCCAGCCATCATATAGGATTTCCCGTCTTTCTCAACGAACATGTTCCTGGCTGTCTGCAGAAGCACAGTTTCCATTGTGTCTGCTGATTCTTTCTTTATTAGAGAATTGAAAGAGCTTTCAATGTCTTTAGCCTTAGATTCGTTGAGACCGGCTGTAAAATAAATCACATCTCCCTCTTTTGCCTCAACTATGAAATGGCCGGCTACATATAAATCTTCTCTGTCGTGGTAGCCACGGTCTCTTTCGTTGAAATATTCAATGTTTTTCTTCCAGTATCCCGTCGCCACAAAATCGCACTTTTTTGACAGCTGCATATTGAGCATAGGGTACTTTTCGTATAGGGAGAGTGCTATACCATTGCTGATCGCTTTATATTCTTTGTGTACAGAATCGTTTTCCACACACAATTCAGAAGTGTCGCGGAATGCAAGCAGAGGTTCTATTTTTATTGAGGTGTTTCCTTTTAGAATCTTATATCTGACTATCAGTCTGTTCTCATTTTCACATAGTGCCACACATTTCTCGACAAATGTGCCTCCAGCTCTGTAAGTTAATGTTACGGAGTTGGAATTGTAGTCAAACAGACGTATGTAGTTTTGTCCGTTTGGTGAAAAGTGTCCAGCTGAATATTCATGTGTGCCGAAATTATACTCGGCTGTGTTCTGAATCAAAGTCTCATCTATTGATGAAATCAACAATAACTTCTCCTTGCCCTCTATATCTGATGGCACTACAAACGCGCCGTGATATTTGCGCGTATTGCAACCTACTGAGGTAGTGCTATAGTATGCTCCTAGTTTGTTTGGGATAATGATTTCTTTTTGAAGTGATTGTCCCAAATCAGCTAACGTGAAATTGTCGAACTTAAGATAGCCCATAAGTTTCTAATATTAATTACCCTCCTAATAGTACATAGTACTAATTATCCTACAAATTTACTAAAATTAAATCCTTTTAAGAAATTTTATGTATGTTGTGTAACATTTATTGCTACAAAAAATTATCAACAATACATAATGAACTTAAAAGATGACTTTTATGGTACATCTTTCAAATCTGTGAATTTTTATGGGGTTAATGAGTTAGTTGTAAGGTAAAATTTTTAACGCCCCTTAGTGTTTTGTATGATAATCGATCAGCTTCTCCAATGGAGACTTTTGCACATCATTGATGACAAAGCCGTATTGCGACGCTACTAAAGTGAGTTCTCTCTTGAATTGTTGAGCGACTCCGCCGACAAATGATATTTGCTTTGTGTTATAGATGCTGTAATGTGCAATGTTTCGTTTGAAAAAGTCTCGGAATGAGTTCATCACAAGTGTGTTGATGTACGCATTTTCTATTCGTTTTGCTATAAATGGTACAAATCCTGCGAGATAACGGTTTGGAAAAGGTTTTTTGTAGACGTTTTCCATTATTTCCTCTCTGCTTGTGTGATATTCGTTGAAAAAATCATTTGCTAATTCAGTGGATGTCAATCCTTTCAGTATGTCGCTTACCAAGTGTTTGCCGAGATAACCTCCACTTCCTTCGTCGCCAAGCATGAATCCAAGCGATGATACATTGTCGATGATTCTCTCTCCATCGTAATATCCTGAATTTGAACCTGTTCCTAAGATTGCAGCTATGCCTTTGTCGTCTCCTAAAAGTCCGCGAGCAGCAGCTAAAAGATCGCTTTCAACCTCTATAAATTCAGATCGGAAAGCCTGTTTGAAACATTCCTTTATTGCATTCGACTGCTTCTCAAAAGCACATCCTGCTCCATAATAGTAAACCTTTTTCAGAGCATTTTCGTTTTCTGTTCGTATTTGTGACTCTTTCAAAGCAGACACCATCTCTCCCGTCGACTGGTAAAATGGGTTGATCCCTGGCAAAGAGTACCGTCTCACCCCGTTTTGCTCATCGATTACAACAATGTCCAATTTTGTTGAGCCTCCTTCCGCAATGATCATATATAATGTGTTTTAAATCCTATACTCACAAAATTAGTTGATTATTTTGTATCATGACAATTTTTTTTGTTAAAAAATGCATTTTGCTTGCAGAATGTAATCTGATTTTTTGGAAAAGTATGGTTTTTTATCTGTGTGTCGGGGTGGAATGATTATAGACAAAAAAAGGCATATCATCTAAGATATGCCTCTGTATATTAATATTCTATTGCTATCAGCTAAACTTAGAATATTAGCGGACTACGTTAATTAATAAGCAAATCCAATTCCTACAGCTCCACTACGTGTGGTTAGATTCTCACCGATATCTAGGTCGTTGGAATTCATAAGATTACGCAATCCATAATCATAGTCGGCAAACACGAATATTTTCCAGATATGTAGTTGGATTCCAGCTGATATACCTGCGTCGAAGCGACTGATAGTGTCGAATATTTTTGTCACTTCTGGGTTGTCGCTCTTTCCTGCAACTCCGACTGCTGCGTAAGGTCCGACCATAAGACCTAGTCCGATATTTCTGGTGAATTTAAGTAGTGCTCCAATTGTTACAGGAATTTCTGCATAATGTATTGTGCAATTGTCAAGAAATTTTCCAGCGTCCTGACCTTTCTGCGCATACACAGCTTGAGGCATAAAGAAGAATGATGATTCTCCTAGTGGAACGTATCCTCCGATACCACCTCTGATACCGAATAAAGATTCAGAACCATCTGATGAAAATTTACTTAATTGAGCACCACCTTTGATCATGGTGTAGGGTTCAGCATACATGAATGTGGAAAGCAGTGCGGTCAACACTGTCAAAATAAGCTTTTTCATTTAGTTTGGATTTAAGGACTAATATTTTTGAAATGCCTTGACACACGAGTGCCAAGGCATATTTTATAATGAACAGGACAAGGTTAGTCCTGCATCATTTTCTTGTAAAGGTTTCTCATCGAAACAGCTTCCGAGATTTTGCTGTGGATTGCATCTACGCTGATACGTTCCTGTGCCATTGTGTCACGGTAACGTACAGTCACAGTGTTGTCTTCCAGTGTCTGATGGTCTACTGTGATACAGAATGGAGTACCGATCGCATCCTGACGACGGTATCTCTTACCAATTGTATCCTTCTCTTCGTAAGCACAACGGAAGTCGAACTTCAACTCGTTCATGATAGCCTGAGCCTTCTCTGGTAGGCCATCTTTCTTCAACAATGGAAGCACTGCGCATTTGATAGGTGCCAATGCTGGTGGCAAGTTGAGAACTACACGCTTGTCTCCGCCTTCTAGCTGCTCCTCTTTATATGAACCAGCAAGTACAGACAAGAACATACGGTCTACTCCGATAGATGTCTCGATTACGTATGGAATGTATGACTTATTCTCTTCTGGATCGAAATACTCAAGTTTCTTTCCTGAGAATTGTCCGTGGCGACTCAAATCCCAGTTTGTACGTGAGTGGATTCCCTCAACCTCCTTGAATCCGAATGGCATCTCAAACTCGATATCTGTAGCTGCGTTAGCGTAGTGTGCCAATTTGTCGTGGTCGTGGTAACGGTATTTCTGGTCTCCCAAACCAAGAGCTTTATGCCACTTCAAACGGAAATTCTTCCAGTGCTTGAACCATTCCATCTCTGTGCCTGGCTTGCAGAAGAACTGCATCTCCATCTGCTCAAACTCACGCATACGGAAGATGAACTGACGTGCTACGATTTCGTTACGGAATGCCTTACCAATCTGAGCGATACCGAAAGGAATCTTCATACGGCCTGTCTTCTGTACGTTCAAGAAGTTAGTGAAGATACCCTGACATGTCTCTGGACGTAGGTAAATATCCATTGTGTTGTCGGCACTTGCTCCGATCTGAGTCTTGAACATTAGGTTGAACTGCTTTACGTCTGTCCAGTTTCTTGTTCCTGAGATAGGACATACGATCTCTTCGTCAAGAATGATTTGCTTAAGTTCGTCAAGATTATTGTCGTTAAGTGCTTTTGCAAAACGCTCGTGAAGTGCATCTCTCTTTTCTGCATACTCCTTTACGCGCGCATTTGTTGAGATGAACTGCTCTTTGTCGAATGCGTCACCAAACTTCTTGGCTGCCTTTTCGCATTCTTTGTTGATCTTGTCGTCATACTTTGCAAGCTGATCCTCGATCAAAACGTCTGCTCTGTATCTCTTTTTTGAATCGCGGTTGTCAATCAATGGGTCGTTGAATGCGTCAACGTGTCCGGAAGCCTTCCATGTTGTTGGCTCCATAAAGATTGCGGCATCAATACCTACGATGTTCTGGTGTAGCAATGTCATGCTGTCCCACCAATATTTCTTAATGTTGTTCTTCAACTCTACACCGTTCTGACCGTAGTCGTAAACGGCTGCCAAACCTCCATAAATCTCACTTGATGGGAATACAAAACCATACTCCTTACAGTGCGAAACTAATGCCTTGAATGCATCTTCCTGTGAAGCCATATCTTTATATTGTGTTAAAATTTAATCGTTCTTTTTCTGCAAAGATAATAAATTATTGTTTATGAATGAGTATCAAATCTCCCAATTTTTATATCATGTCATATTTTCAACGTGCCAATACTGTATTTTGCGGATTACATTCTTTCTTTTTTTCCTGTTTTTTGTGAATGTTTTTGGGTGATCATCATTGTCAATCGTACCAAAATAGATGGATAAAAGATTAAAAACATGTTTTGTGCGGTTGCTTGTAAATTGTCGATTTGTATTTTTGAAAATCAATCTAACGGTCAAAATACGTGCGATTTTGTATGTTTTTGAGCCAAAAAATTAAAAGTTATGTATAAAGTTAGTTTTTTCATGTTGCTGTCTCTGTTTTGTTGTGGTCTGTCTGCCAAGACGGTCACAGTTGTCAAGACGGAGCTTAAAAGTGGAGAAGAGAATTCTTTCCCCATTTATGAGACGGGGCAGATTTCTTTTTCCGGTCGTACTCTTTTAATCCAGATTAGTGAGAATGCCAAATTCTCGATCTTTAATCTGGATGATATTAAAAGATTGGACTTCTCAAATGTTGATGTGTCTGATGTAGATCAGATTTCTGATGTTCGGTTCAATGTCTATCCAAATCCTGTCTCGAATATTTTGAAAATTGAAGTCGACGGAATTGAAGAGATGTTGATTGTATCCGCAGACGGTAGGGTGGTGATGAAGAAGATTGTGGAACAGAATGAAGATGTTGATGTGAGTGGTTTGCCTGCTGGTATTTATTGGGTAAAAATTGGTGGTTCTACATTTAAAATTGAGAAGCTATGAAAAAATATTTGTTTTTATCGGCAGCTTCACTTGCCGCTTTGCTTTTGCTCGCTCAGGATAAAATGAATATTTATCTTGACGGCTCTTCCGAATCATTTAATATAGAGGATATAAGTCAAATAAAATTTGTCGATGGTGTCATGAAAATATCAGGAAGTGTCGACAAAGAGTTTGATGTCCCTGAGATATCATATGCTGATTTCTCATTAGACGACAGTGGAAAATCTGATACTATTTTTGTCACATTTGATGGCAGCCGTGTTAGTGTCAGTGATTATTCATGGGATAAGGTGTCGTATGTTGTAGACGGTGCGAATATCTCATTCACGTCGACCCAGAATAAGAAGAGCATTGTGTATTATCTTTCAGGCACTTCTTCAGACGGGTCTTTCACAATCACTCCCGACAGAGCGTTTACTCTTGTGATGGATAATCTTTCTCTCTCTAGTGCATCTTCGTCGCCGTTAGTGATAAATCTTGGTGCTGATGGAGACTCTTATGCCACAAATGTGGAGCTGAAAGGCAAGTCTACTCTTTCTGACGCATCGTCTTCATCTTATAAAGGATGTGTGTATGCAAAGTCTAAACTAAAGTTCGGTGAACTTGGTGGAGATGGTGAACTTACTATTTCAGGAAACACGAAGCATGCTATCAATTCGTCTAAGAAGACGGAATTTTATGCTGGCACTGTCAATATTATATCCGCTCAGGGTGATGGTCTGAACAGTGATGGACTGCAGATGTATGGTGGAAAACTGAATATTTCTGGCACAGGAGGAGATGGAGTGGACGCTTCTGAGTCGATTCTTATAGAAAAAGGGGAGTTCGTATTTTCTTCTTCTGCTGAAGATGTGAAGGCTTTGAAATCTGATTCGTCAATTGTGGTGAAGGGAGGAAATGTAGATATCACTATGACTGGAGCTGCTGCCAAAGGTATGAAGACTTCTCTTGCAGATATTGAGATATATGGAGGTGAGATTATAATGAATATCGACGGGACATCTATAATCGCTGACGGTGATACCTCTTATTCTGCTGCAATCAAGACAGACATGGGAGTAGTGATAAGTGATGGAAAAATTGATTTGACTCTTGGAAAGAATGCCATCGCGTCGAAAGGAATCACTGCTGACGGAGACGTCACCGTCAAGGGTGGCGTTGTGAAAATAACCAATAACGGAAGTTATTACACTGGAGCTACAACTACAACATCAACTGGTGGCAGCACAGGAGGCTGGGGCGGAGGATTCGGAGGCTCATCCAAGACGTCTACAGCCTATACAGAAGGACGTTGTGTCAAGGGAAACAATGTATATCTGACAGCAGGAGATTTTACATTGATGACATCTGATGGTGCGAAAGGCGTAAAAGCAGAGGCTGATTTGATTGTAGGTGCAGAGAAGGCCGACAATTCAGCTTTGACAATCAATGTCACTATAAACGGAACAGCAACGTCTTCTTCAAGCTCGTCTTCCACTGGAGGTCGACCAGGCGGATTTGGAGGCATGAGTGATGGAAACTCCTCAAAATATGCTGGAAATCCAAAGGCTTTTGTCGGAGAGAATATCACGGTCAACAGCGGAACAATCATTGTGGATGCCAAAGACGATGCGTTTCATGCCAATACAAAATTGGAAGTTAACGGAGGTGATTTGACTATTGACACATCGGATGACGCCATGCATTCTGATGGAGATCTGACTTTCAATGATGGATATTTAAGAGTGAAGACTGCTTATGAAGGTCTTGAGGGTTCTAATATTTATGTCAACGGTGGATATTTGCATATCACAACAACAGATGACTGTTTGAATGTTACGACAGAGACTACGGGTATGTTGAGAGTTTCGGGTGGACAAATGTGGACTTGTTCATCTTCCGGAGATCACGACTGCTTGGATTCGAACGGAAGTATGGAGTTCGCTGGAGGACTTGTGATCGCATGTGGATCGTCTCCTATAGATGCCGGAGATGGCAACAGTTGCTATCAGAAGCATACAGGAGGCACATTGTTGGTGCTCGGACCAAGCAGTGCGGGAATGTGGAGTCAAGATGTCAAACCGACTTGCGCTAATTCAATCACCAACACATCTTGTTCTGTGTCGGCAGGTGCAACATTATGTGTCGCTAATTCATCAGGAGATGTGATAGCCGCATGCAAAGTGCCAGTCGCATTGTCGAAATTGATTTTTGCCTACGGTTCATCATTGAACGATTATTCTTTCTACACAACAACAGAGAATGTTGATTTTGATCTGTTTGAGAATCAGTATAAAGAAAAAACAACGATACAATTTAGCTCGTTGAGTAAGTTGGAAGCTGGTAGCAATAATGGAGGCTGGGGATGGTAAAGAAGAATAATAATTAAAGATTGTTAGTGAGGAGACGTGATGATTCGCGTCTCCTTATTTTTTTTGTTTTTTGCATATTTATTTGTTTTTTTTGCTTGAATTGAAATTTTATATATATATTTGGATGCTCTTACGCAATAAAAGAGTATTTTATAATATGTGATTGTTTTGTTCTAATATAGAAAAATATGAAGAAACTATTTACTTTATTATCGGCTGCGATGCTTTGCTTGCAGTCTTTTGCCTTTGATTATTCAAATCCAGGCAACAACAACTACGTTAAGGAGTGGGGCAAGCTTAAACTTGTCGGAAATCAGTTGTCATCAGCTTCTGGTCAGCCAGTTCAGTTGAGAGGATGGAGTACCCATGGTAAGAATTGGCATGGTAGTTGTTTCGACGACAAGGGTGATTTTGAGTTGATGAAATCTAAGGGAGCTAATCTTGCTCGTATAGCAATGTACTTGAAAGATGGTGGCTATGAAGACATTAATTGGATGAAGCAGTGTATTCAGTGGACAAATGAATTGGGTATGTACTGTATCGTTGACTGGCATATCCTTACTCCAGGAAATCCTAATGATGGAGCTTATAGCGGTGCTGAGAATTTCTTCAAATCTATTTCAGGTTGGGTTGCAAGCAGTGGTTTCGAGAATGTAATTTATGAAATCTGCAACGAGCCTAATGTCGACATTGAGGGTGACCCATATCTTTATGGTCCGCAAGTATGGCAAGATGTAAAGTCGTATGCAGAGAAGATCCTTCCTGCAATTTCTCAAAATGATAAGAATGCAGTTGTGCTTGTAGGAACACCACAGTGGGACAAAGCACTTTCTTGTCCTATGGAGGATCCAATTTCAGATGATGCACAAAAAGATTTGAATGTGATGTACACATTCCACCACTATACTTGTGATCAGCAGTTCTTCTTAGGTATTCTTTCTGGAGCAGCAGCGTCTATTCCAGTTTTTGTTTCAGAATGGGGTGTTTCTAAGGATGACGGTGGTGCTGACCAGCAGGTTTGTTTGGAAGATGCAGACAAGATGATTGAAGTTTGCAACGGTAAAAACCTCGGAAATCAAATTATTTCATGGGCTAACTGGAGCTGGTCTGACAATGAGCGTAGTTCTTCTGCTTTTTCAAGCTATCCTAACAGCATGAAGCAATCAGGTCAGTATGTTGAGAAACAGTTGAGAAATGGCGATAATTTCTTGAAGTCTACATCAACTCCTTATGATGGTGGTCATAAGTTTGATGGTAAGAACGATTTGATCATCAATATGGAGAAATATGACAAAGGTGGTCATAATGAGGCTTACTATGATTACGATAGAGAAGACTGGTGGGAATGTAAGGTTTGTAACGCAGGTGATTATGGAAAGGCAGGATTCCGTCAAGATGAGTCTGTAGACTTGGGTTACACTGATAAGAACGACAAGGAAAATTGTTTGAAGAATATTGGATATATCGTTAACGGAGAGTGGGTTAAGTATACTATTGATGTTGAGAAGGCAGGTGTATATGATTTTGAAACTTATGTCTGTGACCATATCGACTATAACGTTATCGGAATTTCAGTCGACGGTAAAAATGCTTTAGTCGGAGATAACGGAGAGGAGAGACTTAAGGCTTGTCGTCTTCAGCCTGCTAAGGGTGGTGTTACAGATGGAGGTTATGATGATTGGGCATGGAAGTCTGTTGGTGTAGCAGTTGATGAGGAGAATCCAGCTTATGATAATGTTATGAACGTACGTTCAGAAAACTATAACTTCCATATCCGTTTTGAGGAGCCAGGTCAGCATGTACTTGGAATTGCTTTCTTGACTTCTAATTCTGGTTTGGGAGCTATCAAATTGAAGGGTAAAGGCAACACTGCTGTAGACGAGGTTGTTTCTGATGCTCCAGTTATTGCTCCAAATCCAGCTGAAGGTGGCGTATTTAACGTGTCTGTATTCGAAAACTCTGCAGTTAAAGTTGTTAACTCTCTTGGTTCTGTTGTCTATGCAACTGAAGTTGAGTCAAATACAACTGTATCAGTTAATTTGAACGCTGCTCCTGGTGTTTACTTCGTTTCTGTGGTTGGAGCTACTAACGCAACAACAGAGAAATTGATTGTAAAGTAAGAGTAATCCTTTGATTAAGATACTTACCTGGCAGCCAAAACTGGATAATTTCTGGTTTTGGCTGCTATTATTAGGAACTAACAAAATATTATTACGATGAAGAAACTATTATCATTTATTGTTTCTTTGATGGTGTCAGGCACTGCATTTGCTGAACTCTCTTTCGATAATGCATACTGGGTCATCAAAGATGGAAAACTGACAAACAATGTAGAAGTTTGGGAGTATGATCCTGATGATTTGGAAGATAAAATTCCAAATGTGCTAAAGGATACAGTTGTTGGTGGTGAGAATGTGGTGGTCTATAAGCAGATATCTCATGATTTTTTGGATGTTCGCTTGAAGTTCAACACTAAGAATCCATTGGATTTGTCTACAAATTATGTGATGGTGTTGGAGTATATGATTCCGTCTTCACACAAAGACACAATGATCAGTGAAGGTAATAAACCTTTGTGGATTTTTGGTTTTGCTAGTACGGAGAACAATTTGAAAGTTAAAAATGCGACTCATGCTGAGGCATACAGTATGGTCGATGCAAAATGGGGTGCCGCTGATGAGTGGGTTACTTCATATAAATATATCTATGCACCGTCCACGCTCACGGATTCTCTACTTTATGGTATGAACTTTACGTACGCTCGTGAATATAAACCTGGTAAAAGTTATTATAGAGGCGAGATGACTGAGTTCCCTTACATTAAAAATGTGGCATTTGTGTCAATTAAGGAAGGAAAGCCTTTTTATGCAGAAAACTTTGATGGTATTGACTTAGGTGAATTTTATGATGAAAAATTACCTGGATTAAAAAAGAAATCTTTGTATAACGGAGATATCAAGCCTGTTGTTACTACTGATTATAATAGAGGTGTTTTGTATTTGTTCCGTGATTTTCTTCCAGATTCAATTGCCGATCAGGATGGGTCTGGCTATATTGACTGTGAGCAACTTCATGCATTGCAGGTAGAGTCAGACCGTGATTCGATTATGATCCCTGGTATACAGATTCCTACAGGAACTGAGAAAATCTATTCCAAGATGCTTATAAAGAAACACAAAAATGAAAAGAACACTTGGGTAGACGCTGATTTTTCTGAGTTTTCTAATGCAGATCTTCCTATTCTTTTGAAGTTCAATACGGGAGAGGTTGTTGATTTGGCAAAGGATACAATCAAGATGATTTGGACTAAATTTGAGGGAGAGGTTAAGGTTCCTGCTGGTGCTGAATCATTTGATTTGATTTTCAAATCAGGTAAGGCTGGTTATTTGGTTGACGATATTATGCTTTCTTCTCAGAAGTTTGCTGATGTTAAGGTTGATCAGGTTGATGCTGATGCGTTTGACATCGTTGCTTATGTTGACAAGAATGGTGATATCGTAGTTCTTAACGGAGAATTGGTTGCCGCTTACAATATGGAAGGCCGTGTGGCTACAAAGGCTGACAAGATTGTGGCTATCGTAGTCAAGAACGACAAGGGCCAGCTTGCTTCTAAGGTTATCCTTAGAAAATAAGCGTAGAGACAATCTGATCGTTTCATAGATAAATAGGGGCAGGTTTCAAAACCTGCCCCTTATTGTTTGTGTCAAATCTTGCCCATTATTTGAATATCAATGGCAAAAACTGGCATAAATAGTTTCTCCAATTTCTCCAGATGTGTCCTCCTTCACTCTCTACATAAGTATATTGAAATCCATTAGCATCTAAAAAAGACCTGAATTTCTGGTTCTCCTCGTAAAGAAAATCATCTTTGCCTATTGCAATCCAATATAACGCTGGTTTCTGTGCAAATTGTGTTTTTATTTTTGCTTCACAATTTTCATAGATATGCGAATTTTTTCTGCCCTTAAATCTTGCGGAAGCGGAAAAGAGTCCGATATAGTTGAATAGTGTAGGATACTCTTTTGATATTTGCATTGAATGGAATCCTCCCATCGACAGTCCGGCGATAGCTCTTGACTCTTTTTTTGCAATTGTTCTGTACGCTTTATCTACAAATGTCACCACCTCAGGAAAAGCCTCTTCAAATGAGCCATCTGTCGTTTTGGGCAATTCTATAGTAGGAGTGACATAGCCGGTGGGGGATTCTCCCCATGCGGCTTGCAAATCGGAGTTGCCGTTGGTCATGACCACAATCATAGGTTTGGCTTTACCTTGCACTATCAGATTATCCAAAATCTGAGCCGCACGTCCCAACGTCGACCAAGAATCCTCGTCTCCTCCCATTCCATGAAGAAGATACAATACCGGGTATCTTTGACCGTTTGTCTCATATCCTGCGGGCGTGTAGACGGTGATTCGCCTGTCTGCATTCAGCTTTTCGCTGTGATACCACACCTTGCTGAGAGATCCGTGTGGCACATTCTGAACCTTGTATAATTCACTCTCTTTCCCGTCGATCATGAATAAGTTGCTGATTGTCACCACGTCGCGCGACATGAATACATTTGACGGATCTGAAATCTTTATTCCGTCCATCATGAATGAATAGCTATACAACTCTGGTGCAAGCGCTTTTGGAGTGGTGTATTCCCACACGTCATTGTTGACTTTTTTCATCTCTGCTTTCTCATCTTTCGACAAGAAATCTCCCACAACTTCAACTTTTGTGGCGTTTGCCGCTTTAAGACGGAATGTGACGGTGTTGTCTTTGTTGACTTCTGGCGAGTTGACTGGCGTTTTCCACCACAGATTCTCTTGGCTCACCACCTGCAATGAGAGACATGCTGCGCAAGCCGCTAACAATACTTTTTTCATACGTTGTAGTTTGTTTTGTGTATAATTTTGATTTCATTTGAGGAGTATCAAGCAGTTTGTACGAGCTTCCACCTCATTGTTGTTCAGTTGATCTTGTTGATTCTGTCGCATCTTTTGTGTATGTTACTGACTCACATTCGTGAAAAGCATCATTTCCTATTTTTAGATTATTTTTTGTGTTGTCAATCACAATTTTTAGATTTTTACAGTCGTAAAATGCTTTCTCTCCTATGTTTACGACACTAGACGGGATTTCTATACTTGTCATATTTGTACAAGTCTCAAATGCAGAATTACCAATTTTGGCCACATTTGAAGGAATATTTATGCTTGTCAGGCTATAACAATGAAAAAATGCTCGATCACCCAAACTGGTCACATTTGACGGTATTTTAATGTTTGCCAGAACTTCACAGTTGGCAAAAGCCCAGTCGCCAATGCTTGTTATACTAGACGGCAAATCAATGTTTGTCAGACTGTAACAGTGTGAAAATACCCAATCTCCGATACTAGTCACACTTGATGGGATTACTATATTTGCCAAATTTTTGCATGTGGAAAACGCATAGTCGCCTATTTTGCTTACACTTGATGGTATTGTTATATTTGTCAGTCCTTCGCAATCAGAAAATGCGAAATCTCCGATAGCGTTTACACTTGATGGTATCTCAATGTTTTTCAAATTTCTGCATCTTGCGAACGCGCCTTTGTTTATATCGATCACGCTTGATGGAATTGTGAATTTGCCTTTGATCGCTTCTGGGACAACTATTATTTCTGTTTTGTCTTTGTTGTACAAGACGCCATCCTCAGAAGAATAATTTGTGTTGTTCGGATCGACTGTGATGCTTTTCAACTCGTCACATCCGTAAAAAGCTCCATTTCCGATGCTTGTGACACTTGAAGGTATCTCTATTTTTTTCAGACTACTACAACGGTAGAATGCGGTGCTTCCAATGTTGGTGACGTTGTCTGGTATCTTTATGTTTGTCAAATTTTTGCATCCTTCGAAAACTCCGTATTCAAGACTTGTAACTTTTGTCGGAATCTCTATGTCTGCCAGATTTTTGCAACCAAAAAATGCTCCTTCTCCGATGTGCTTAACGCTTGAAGGAATATTTATTTTTGTCAGGCTGCTGCAGTCTGAAAAAGCTTCATTTTCAATGCTGGTCACACTTGTGGGGATTTCGATGCTTGTCAAACTTTGGCAACCTTCAAAAGCTTTTGATCCGATGCTGGTGACTGTAAACACATAATCAGCTATTCGTACTCTTTCGGGAACTGCGATCGATATGATGCTCCAGTAGGAATCATCGTTTATCACCTCTGCTGTGGAATCGGTCAATATATTGAATTTAAGTTGAGAGTTAGACGCATTTATCACCTCTGCTGTCTCTTTTGTGGAGGTGTTCTCCTTTTTTTTGCGGGCAGCGAATGTTGGCAGACAAAGTATGAATGAAACAATCAATAAAACTAATTTTTTTCTCATAGCATTAAATTGTTAGAATCCTATCTGAATTTAGATTCACTACAAAAATAGAAATTAGTTTGGAGTTTTGTGCCAAAATATGGTTGTTTCTGTAATTAAAATGTGCACAATCAGTAAACGTTTTCGTTTTAGCATGTTTTTTGTTTTTCTTCTCGTTATAAACAAGTACTTTTGCGCCCAAATAAATTGTAAGATGAAGACAAAAATAACAATGTTGGGCACAGGAAATGCCCTTGTGACGAAATGCTATAACACTTGTTTTGTGATATCGACGGAAGAGGGAAATCTTCTTACTGATGCTGGCGGTGGCAATGGAGTGCTAGTTCAACTTGAAAAAGCGGGTATCGATTACCGCAGTTTGAACGCAATGTTTCTTACTCATGCCCACACCGACCATATCCTTGGAGCTCTTTGGATCGTGCGTATGATTTCCACTGCTATCAACCGTGGAGAATACAAAGGTATTTTTAATATATATAGTCATTCGCACCTTTGTGGACTATTAAAGATGATGGTGACGGAAATGTTGCCGAAAAAGATCGCTTCTGAGGTCGGAAAGGGAATTTTGATCAATGAAATTGGCGACGGTGAGGCGTTTGAAGCCATCGGTGCCCGCTTCACTGCGTTCTCTATCCACTCCACTAAATTGGAGCAGTTTGGCTATCGTATGGAGTATGGTGATCTGAAGCTTGCATGTTTGGGTGATGAGCCATATAATGAGAAATGTGCGGATTATGTGAAGGGTGTCGACTGGATGCTTTGTGAGGCTTTCTGTTTGTACGACGACCGTGACAGATTCCATCCATACGAAAAGCATCATAGCACTGCGAAAGACGCGGGTGAAATCGCGTCTACTCTTGACGTGAAAAATATTTTGCTATATCATACTGAAGAGAAGACACTGGATACACGAAAGGAGAGGTATACGGCAGAGGCAAAACTCGGATTCTCCGGTAGGGTAGAGGTGCCTTATGATTTGGAGACGGTGGAGCTGGAATGAAATTCTAAATGCTAAATGCTGATGGCCAAAAGCCAATGTGATACCAAAATGTCCGTTTCCACCAATATTTATCAATAAAAAACAAAAAAACGAGGATATTTGTTATAAAATCGTTAAAAAGGTTTAACTTTGCCTATAATTTTTAATACTTTTTTTAGATCCATTTATGGCTGAATCAATTAAAATCAAAAAAGGCCTGGACATAAAACTGAAAGGTAAGGCAGCAGAGACGAAGTCTGATGCTTTGCAGAGTCAGTTTTTTTCTATGCGCCCTGACGACTTTCACGGCATGACTCCAAAAGTTGCTGTTAAGGAGGGAGATGCAGTGAAGGTGGGTTCGGTGTTGTTCTACGACAAGGCTAACCCAGATTTAAAGGTTGTCTCTCCATGTAGCGGAACGGTTGAAGCTGTCAATCGTGGTGAGAGACGAAAGGTGTTGGATATTAGGTTGAAGTCGGATGGTAAGTTTGAGTCTGTACCATTTGAGAAAGCTCAGCCATCACAGCTAAGCTCAGCTGATGTCAAGAAACTTCTTTTGGAGAGCGGTTTCTTTGCGTTCATCAACCAGCGCCCATTTGATGTAGTCGCTAATCCTAACGATGCCCCTAAGGCAATCTTCATCTCCGGTTTTGACTCTGCTCCATTGGCACCGTCATACGACTATGTGTTCGATTACACACAGTGTAAGGATGAGCTTCAGCTTGGAATTGACGCTCTTGCAAAGTTGACAACTGGCAAGGTGTACGTTTCAATCCACAAGGATTCTGCAGCCCGTGCATTCAAGGAGTTGAAGGGTGTTGTCATCACAGAGTTTGAGGGACCTCATCCAGCAGGAAACGTTGGTGTTCAGATCAACCATATCAGCCCAATCAACAAGGGTGAGGTTGTATGGACAATCAGCCCATACGATGTAGTGGCTATTGGTTCTGCATTCAAGAAAGGAACAATTGATTTCTCAAGACTTATCGCTCTTGTAGGATCATCAGTTTCAAAGCCTTCATATTATAAGACATATCCAGGTGCTGAGATCGCTTCTGTAGTGAAGGGTCAGGTATCAGAGGAGAATGTAAGATACATCAGCGGTAATCCGTTGACTGGCCGTCAGGTTAGCAAAGATGGATTCATCGGAGCTTTCGCTCACCAGATCACAGTTATCCCAGAAGGAAACAAGAATAATGAGTTGTTGGGCTGGATTATGCCACGTCTTAACAAGTTCAGCACAAGCCATTCTTATTTCTCATGGCTACTTGGCAGCAAGAAGGAATATGTCGCAGACACAAACCTTAACGGTGGTGAGCGCGCGTTCATCATGAGTGGCGAGTATGACGCTGTATTCCCAATGGATATTTTGCCAGAGTTTTTGGTGAAAGCAATCATGGACAAGGACATCGACAAGATGGAGCAGCTTGGTATCTACGAGGTTGCACCTGAGGATTTCGCCCTATGTGAGTATGTCTGCACATCCAAGATTGAAACGCAGAGAATCGTTCGTGAAGGATTGGATTACTTGCGTAAGGAGTTGGCTTAAATTGAGTAATAATTTAAATAAGTGATAAATTGAAAGCTTTAAGGAATTTTCTGGATAAAGTGAAGCCAAACTTTGAGGAGGGCGGCAAACTTTCAGCGTTCCGTTCTGTGTTTGATGGTTTTGAAACATTCTTGTTCGTGCCTAACACAGTTTCGAAGAGCGGAACACATATTCACGACACAATCGACAGCAAACGTGTGATGTCATTTGTTGTGATTGCCTTGATCCCAGCTTTGCTTTTCGGTATGTACAATGTTGGTTACCAGAACTATTTGGTGGCTGGCACTCTCGACCAGGCAAGCTTTATGGAGGTATTCTGCTACGGATTCTTGGCTGTTCTTCCTAAGATCATCGTCTCTTACTTGGTCGGTCTGGGAATTGAGTTTACTGTAGCACAGTGGAAACATGAGGAGATTCAGGAGGGATTCTTGGTTTCTGGTATGTTGATTCCATTGATCGTTCCTATTGAGTGCCCACTTTGGATTATCGCTGTGGCAACAGCATTCGCAGTAATCTTCGCTAAGGAGATTTTCGGTGGTACAGGTTACAACATCTTCAATGTGGCTTTGATCACTCGTGCATTCTTGTTCTTCGCTTATCCTACAAAGATGAGTGGTGATTCAGTCTGGATTGCAAAGGAGTCTATTTTCGGACTAGGTAACGATTTGGCTAATGGAACTGTAGATGGTTTCACTGGTGCAACTGCCCTAGGTCAGGTGGCAACCGGTTCTACAACAACAGTGACAGACGCTCTTGGTAATCCTGTAGGTCTTAACGATATGATTGTAGGTTTGATGCCAGGCTCAATCGGTGAGACAAGTGTGATCGCCATCATGATCGGTGCTGTTATCCTATTGGTATCAGGAGTTGCAAACTGGAGAACAATGATCAGTGTATTCGTCGGTGGAGCGCTTACAGCATTCTTGTTCAACGCAATCGGAAGCGAGACAAATCAGGTTTGGAATCTCGACTGGATGGAGCATTTGTGTGTCGGTGGTTTCTGTTTCGGTGCTGTGTTTATGGCAACAGATCCAGTTACATCTCCACGTACAAACTGCGGTAAGTACATCTTCGGATTCTTGATTGGTGTTGTCGCAATTATAATTCGTTGTATGAATCCTGGTTATCCAGAAGGTATGATGTTGGCAATCTTGTTGATGAACTTGTTCGCAGCATTGATAGACCACTGTTTCGTACAGCGTAACATCAATAAGAGATTGAACCGTCTTAATAATAAATAATCATTAAAAAAGCAGAAAAATGAATACAAATAGTAATGCTTATACTATCGGTTATGCTTCGATAATGGTTATTATCGTTGCTTTCCTTCTAGCTTTCATCTCTTCTTCTTTGAAAGAGAAGCAGACAGAAAATGTCAAGTTGGATACTAAGAAGCAGATTTTGAGTGCTTTGAACATTAAGGATGGCGATGTCGCAGCAAATTGGGAGAATGTTAATGATTTCATTTTGAATGCAGACGGTACTCTTTCAGCTTACGACGGAGAATTCAAAACAAACTATTCTGACACAACAGAGCTTCACGTATTTGAGAGCAATGTTAATGGTGAGAAGAAATATGTGTTCCCTGTCAGAGGAGCTGGTCTTTGGGGACCTATCTGGGGTTATGTCGCATTGAATGCAGACAAGAACACAGTATACGGAACTTACTTCGGTCACGAGGGTGAGACTCCAGGACTAGGAGCCGAAATCACAAAACCAATCTTCACAGAGCAGTTCGTAGACAAGACAGTTTCAAAAGATGGCAACATTGTTTTGAGCGTTGTCAAGAACGGAAAGGTTTCAGATCCATCTTGTGAGGTTGATGGTATCTCAGGAGGTACAATCACATCGAAGGGTGTTGATGAGATGTTGAAGACTTGCTTGAAGAGATACAGCTCATTCTTGTCTTCTGCTACAGATGCGACATCTGGCGCAACAAAGGTAGAGGCAGCTGCACAGGATTCAGCCGCAGCAAAGATAGCTGTCGTGGATTCAACAATCAATGCGGTGAAGGATACAATCGTTGCGAAGGTTGATTCTATCGTTAAGGAAGTAAAAGACGAGTTGAAAAAATAACATTAGGAGGATATACAAATGAGTAATCTTAAAGAAACATTTCTTACACCGCTAGGTTTGAACAACCCTGTGGCTGTGCAGGTGCTTGGTATATGCTCTGCGCTTGCCGTTACAGCACAGCTTGAGCCAGCAATTGTAATGGGATTGTCGGTAACAATCATTCTTGCTCTAGCAAACGTTGTTATCTCTTTGTTGAGAAACACTATTCCAAACCGTATACGTATCATCGTTCAGTTGGTGGTGGTCGCTACATTGGTGACAATCGTAAGTGAGGTTTTGAAGGCTTTCGCATACGATGTTAGTGTGGCATTGTCAGTATATGTCGGATTGATCATTACAAACTGTATCTTGATGGGTCGTCTAGAGGCATTCGCAATGGCTAACGGACCTGTAGATTCATTGGTCGACGGTATTGGCAACGGTCTTGGTTACGCAATCATATTGGTCATTGTAGCTTTCATTCGTGAGCTATTCGGAGCCGGCACATTGTTCGGATTCCAGATTATTCCTGATTGCTTATACGAGGCAGGTTATATGAACTGTGGTTTGATGCTTATGCCACCGATGGCATTGATCATCCTAGGATGTATCATCTGGGCGATGAGAGCAAAGAACCCTGAGTTGCAGGAGAAATAACAACATGTATTTAGGAAAAGAATATGGAACATTTTATTAGTTTATTTGTAAGGTCGATTTTCGTCGACAATATGATTTTCGCATTTTTCCTAGGTATGTGTTCTTACCTTGCAGTTTCGAAAAATGTGAAGACAGCTTTAGGACTTGGTCTTGCTGTAATTTTCGTGTTGTGCGTGACATTGCCAGTCAACTACCTACTTTATACAAAGGTTCTCGGACCAAATTGTTTGGTTGAAGGTGTTGATTTGTCATTCTTGAGTTTCATCCTATTCATCGCCGTGATTGCAGGTATTGTGCAGTTGGTGGAGATGGTAGTTGAGAAGTTCAGTCCATCGCTTTACGCGTCACTTGGTATTTTCTTGCCTTTGATCGCTGTAAACTGTGCAATCATGGGTGCGTCTCTATTCATGCAGCAGAGAATCACAATGTCACCAGACAGCACACAGTACATCGGTGGTGTGTCAGACTGTCTTGCATACGCATTGGGTTCAGGTCTTGGTTGGCTATTGGCAATCGTAGGTTTGGCTGCTATACGTGAGAAATTGAGCTACAATGCCGCTCCAGCAGCGTTGAAGGGTCTTGGACTTACATTTATCACTGTAGGACTTATGGCTATGGCATTCATGTGTTTCTCAGGTCTTAAAATCTAAAATGGAGGAATAAAAAATGGACATGAATTTGATTTTAGCAAGTATTGGAGTATTCCTCGTAGTTGTTTTGACACTTGTTGCTATCCTTCTTGTTGCAAAGAAGTTTTTGGTGGCATCAGGTCCTGTCAAATTGAAGATCAATGGAGAGCAGGAGCTAGAGGTTGAGTCTGGTTCATCATTGCTTTCAACATTGGCATCCAACGGAGTGTTCTTGCCTTCAGCATGTGGTGGTAAGGGTGCTTGCGGACAGTGCAAGTGCCAGATCACAGAGGGTGGTGGTGAGATCCTAGATTCAGAGAAGGGATTCTTCTCACGTAAGGAGCAGAAAGCCAACTGGCGTCTTGGCTGCCAGGCAAAGGTTAAAGGTGATATGTCAATCAAGGTTCCTGAGTCTGTGATGGGCGTAAAGGAGTGGGAGTGTACAGTTATTGGAAACAGAAACGTCGCTACATTCATCAAGGAGTACAAGGTTGCTTTGCCTGCTGGTGAGCACATGCACTTCGAGCCAGGTTCATATGCACAGATTAAGATTCCTGCATTTGATATCAGCTACAACGACTTTGACAAGGAGTTGATCGGTGATGTTTATCTTCCTTTCTGGAACAACAACAAGATGTTTGATCTTCGTTGTGTGAACCCAACAGAGACAATCCGTGCATACTCAATGGCCAACTATCCAGATGAGGGTGATATCATCACATTGAATGTGCGTATCGCTACTCCTCCTATGAAGCCACGCTTCAAAATGGATCCAAAGACAAACAAGCCTATCTTGGGTGAGGATGGCAAGCCAGTTCCAAATGTATTGGCACCAGGTGAGAGCCCATTCCTCGATGTCAACCCAGGTATCGCGTCTTCTTACATCTTCAATTTGAAGCCAGGAGACAAGGTGATCATGTCAGGACCTTACGGAGAGTTCCGTCCTGTATATGGATCAGGAAGAGAGATGATTTGGGTAGGTGGTGGTGCCGGTATGGCTCCTCTACGCGCGCAGATTATGCATATGCTAAAAGGACACGGAATTTCAGATGAGGACCGCAACCGTCCAATGCACTACTTCTACGGAGCACGTGCACTTGAGGAGATTCCATTCCTTGACGACTTCTTGCAGCTTGAGAAGGATTTCCCTAACTTCCATTTCCATTTGGCTTTGGACCGTCCTGATCCAAAGGCAGATGCGGCAGGAATCAAGTACACACCAGGATTCGTTGCTCCAGTGATGGGAGATACATACTTGAAGCAGCATGAGAATCCAGAGGATTGTGAGTACTACTTGTGTGGACCTCCAATGATGGCGAAGACAGTTCTTGACTTGCTTCACAGCCTAGGTGTCGAGGACGACATGATCCGTTTCGATAACTTCGGCGGATAATAATCGGAATCAAAGATTATTAAATAGAAAGACACTCGTTTGCAAAAGCGAGTGTTTTTTTTGTTGTGGATGAGAGTAATGCTTGAATCGCTGTCCTAGTATTTTGCCTGAAAGAAAAACTGAGCCTATTTATGACTGATAAATAGTCCATCGTATTTGAGGATTGCAAAGGGCGGAACGCCCTTGCCCTCCTTGCCAGCGCGAGCCGAAGGCGAGCGCATATAGAGTAAACACAGAGACTCTGAGTTTTTAAGAGAAAGTCTACGGCTTTTTATAAGGAAAAGAGGCGAGAGACTGTACTTATGGTATTGCCTTTCAGGCAGAGTCCTTTATCGTCGTCACATCATCCCGAGACTTCGTCACGGGTTACTCTCGCTTCGCTCGATAGCGTCTTTCAGACGAAAAAATAGAAATATCAGTAATAAAATAGGACAAAACCTTAATCAAATTTAGACGCACGACCGCGCGTCTCTACAATTTAGCATTCCGAATTTATAATTTATATCATGACATACGAATGCTAAATGTAACATCATTTAAATATTATTGTAACATGTGGCGTTGGTTTGTAGGTTTTGTTATGGAAAATCAATTTATTCCTGACGTTTTTTTCATCTGATTTAAACATGGCGTAATTTTCCTATATTTTGGAGGATTTTTAATGTGGCTGTCTTTGTCTATGCTCTATCTTTGCCAATGTAAACGGAATCAACAATTTCGTGAACACAAACAAATATTATAAAAAAGTATTTAGCTTTACGACTATGAAAACTACATTTTTCAAGACGCTTTCAATTGCTTTAGCATTTGTCTTTACTCCAGTTTTGGCAAACGATTTTAATGCCGCTTCAGTGGAGAAAACTTACATTAAATGCACTATTAATGAAAAAGGCGATCGAGTTCCAAACTATTTCGTTGTTGTCAAAGGAGTGGCTCACCAAACTGATTCACGCACTTTCTTTGAGGTAAAGAAGGCAAGAGCTTACGTGAAGAAAAATATGGCCGACAATAAGGTGGCGGACAATAACGTACAAAACCCAGAACCCAAAATCAACTAAGAATTTGTTTAAGTCTTAGTATAGAGATAAGGATTACTCCTATTCTCTGGTACGAGTCGAAGATGAGCATAATATAACTGTTCATTTTTACTCGTTTATAACAGATTCTAAATTTTATAGAAAAGATTTGTCTGGTGATGCTTAGGAGAGTAGAGCCAGTATATAAATGGATGAATATATAGATAATCCGTTATAATTTGTCTTATTGATAAATTTCTTGTTTGTATTTTTGTTGAATGTTAGACGGAGGGCAGGAGGTTTGGATCCTGCCCTCTGATCTATATCCATCGTTCTTAATTAAATTTTTTTTCATGTACGAATGCGGTGATTATTGACTGATCACCGCATTCGTAATTATATGAAGCTTTCTTTAAAACTGAAATTTTATTCTATCTATACGCATGTCAAATAAATTAATTAAGGTTCTGCTCTAGATAATGGCTGTTTTTTACGAGGATTGTTAAGGGGCCCGAGACTTCGTCACGGGTTACTATCGCTTCGCTCGATAGCGTCTTTCTGACGAAAAAATAGAAATATCAGTAATAAAATAGGACAAAACCTTAATCAATTAGACGCACGACCGCGCGTCTATACATTTAACATTTAATATCGTGACATATGAGTGCTAAATGTAACATCATTTAAATATTATTGTAATATATGGCGTTATTTTGCAGATTGCTTTATGGAACCCCCATCTATTTATGCTGAATTTTTCACCAGATTTTAACGTGGAGTAAAATTCCTATATTTTGGAGTGATTTTAAAGTCGTCATCGTTGGCGTTGCTCTATCTTTGCCATTGTAAACGGGAACAACAAATTCCTGAATACAAAAACTCATAACATAAACGACTTAACTTTACAACTATGAAAACTTCATTTTTTAAGACACTTTCAATTGCATTAGCATTTGTCTTTACTCCAGTTTTGGCAAACGAGTTTGATTTCGCTTCAGTAGAGAAGACATACATTAAATGTACTATTGATGAAAAAGGCGATAGAGTTCCAAACTATTTTGTCGTTGTCAAAGGTGTGGCTCACCAAACAGATTCACGTACTTTCTTTGAGGTAAAGAAGGCAAGAGCCTACGTGAAGAAAAATATGGCCGACAATAAAGTGGCGGACAATAACATACAAAACACAGAACACAAAATCAATTAAGGTTTTGTCTAAGTGTTCTTCCCTACGACCTAATATATTTTGTTCTTCATCAAATTTTTTTATTCATGTAAGAATGCGGTGATTAGTCAATAACCACCGCATTCAATCATGAGAAGCTTTATTCTAAACTAATGGAATTTTATTCTACCTGTACGCACGACAAATCAATTAACCAAGGCTTTGTCCTAGATAATGGCTGATTTTTACGAGGATTGTTAAACCCATGTTTGATAGATATTGGCCCTAACCCCACCTCTCTTTCGTGAGTCCAAAGGACGAGCGGTCAAAAAAATGTTATTATTCCATATAATGGTAGATTTCAATCTCTTTTTCTTATAAAAAGCAGATTTTCTCTTAAGACTCCAAGTCTCTTTGTTTATTCTACCTATATATGCACTCGCCTTCGGCTCGCACTGGCGAGGAGGGCAAGGGCGTTCCGCCCTTTGCAATCCTCAAATACAATGACCTATTTATCAGCCATAATTTATTTTGATTCCAATACACATTTTCTGAATCTCAAGAATCTTCCTTTGTTGGATACCAATAATTTGAATGCTACTGCTCTCAAACTTTGATCCATGCAGCGGTATGTCACAACTCGGCCGTTTACCAACTCTTTCTTGCTGACCTCCAATAATTCGAATGTCTCTCCGTCTTTCACTAATTCCATCTTGTCGAAATCAACTGAGAAGAATTGTGTCTCTAATGCGTTTGCCATAAATGAAACAGCCACAAATGCGATTGAAAATAATATCTTTTTCATAGTCGTAAAATTTTAATGAATGAATATCTTAATTCTTGCGTCAAGTGAGATCTCTTTCGTTCTCATCGACGTAGCAAAGATAGACTATGATTACGGGGCTGGACGGACAGTTTAGGAAATGTGCGTGGACAGTTTGTGAAGTTCACAATTTGTCCGTTTTCACAAATTGTACAAATTTGTAAGGTGTTGTGTATTAGTGTTATGTACTAAATCGGATTGTTTGAACTTTTTTTGGGGGTTGAGGATTGTTAAGGGCGGAACGCCCTAACCTCTCTCAAAATGTGAGCCGTAGGCGAGCACATAAATTTAATAAAAAACACAGAGGCACAAGGTTTACAGAGAAAGGCTACGCCTTTTTTTGAGAAAAAGAGGTGGAAATTCAATCTGAAAAACCGCTACCAAATCATGCGTTTTTTTGATATTGCAAAGGAGTGCATCCGTATTTTTCTTTGAAAAGTCGACGGAATGTATGGTCGCTGTTGAAACCGCAGATGAACGCGATGTCTGCCAATTTCTCTTTTCCCTCCTTCAGTAGTCGTTCGGCATAGATGAGACGGAGGGAATTCACATATTCGTAGAAAGAGACGTGTTTGACACGGTTGAGATAGTCTGACACATAGTGGCGGTTGGTGCCGAGCTTGCTTGATATCCAGTCGATATTGACCTCTGTGTCGAGATAGAATTTTTCCTCCTCCAGCTTTTTGAAGACATCGTCGAAATCCATAAACTTGCTGCTGAGTGAGGAAGAAGTTTGGGCTTTGGCATTATCAGTTGGTGCAGAAGATTCGTCTGCCTGGCTTTTCTGTTCCCCTGTCTCAGCATCTATATTTGCCGACGGTGCAGCGTCGACAGATTCGGGCTCATTCGCGTCTACATTCTTTTCCCCACCGTCGACTTTGATTTCCATCTCCTCAATCTGTTCGGAGATAAGCTCTATTGTCATCTCGTCGACCTTATGAGAGAGAGAATGTCCGACGATGCCAGTTATGATAAGCAGAGTGAGAAAATCATAAAGCACCATCCATTCATCTACGTTGGTCATCATATTGAGAGGAATATATAGGAGCGTGAGCACAAGAAGGGGCACGAGCGTCCAAAACACCCATTTGATGGAGCGACGGTCGATATTAGAGCAGTTTTCCATCAGTTTTTTGTCGAATTTGCGTATGAAGAAGCCGTACCAGGCAAGCTGTGCGATCACCACGATGATAGTGGATATATAAGCGAACGTGTATAGTTTGAACGGAAGAATTCCGAAAATATCATTCAGACTGTAGATCAAGTATGGCAAAAGGATAGATGGTCCGATCCATTTTGGAGGCATTTTGCCAAGAAGGACGGTGGATCCGAACACCATGGAAAGCGGAAGGACAGCGAGGTCCATATACTCCATCAGCGTCTTATAATTGGGGTAAACATTTCCGATTCGGTAGTAGCCGCACTGCGGTTGGAAGAGTTCGGGGACGATCCACACGCTGTAGTTTGCGACGAAGATCAGCAGCAACCAGCCCAGAGAATTATGAATGGCAGCGGTAGCCGCATTGCGTTTAGGTTGCAGTTTGGGCATTATGAAGAAAAGGAAAATGGCGTTGATCAGGAAGTAGAAGATATTTCCGCCCTGCACCATGATGCCTAAATACTGAATAGATGATATGTATGTGTTCATTAAGATATTCGGTTGTTTGACGATGCAAATTTAATTATTTTATCCGAAATTACCATCGAACACACCACTTTTAGCACCGTAGGCGCGGCATACCAAAGGATAGGTCGTGAGACCTATCCTGCCTATGTTTTAGAAGAAAAATGGCTGAATCTTGCCTATGTTTTAGAAAGAAAATGGCTGAATCTTGCCTATGTTTTAGAAAGAAAATGGCTAAAAGTTGCCTATGTTTTAGAAAGAAAATGGCTAAAAGTTGCCTATGTTTTAGAAAGAAAATTATATCTTTGTGTCGGTATATCAATTTATTAGCTATGTTTGTTAGAAATTTGATTTTACAGTTGAGAAAATGGCGTGAAAATATAAATCGAAAGCCATTGGTTCTTAGAGGTGCCAGACAAGTAGGAAAAACCACATTGGTCAAAGAGTTTGGCAAAGAATTTGATGTGTTTATATCTTTGAATCTTGAGAAAGAAGATGCTGATATATTTCGAAAATTCAGCAAAGTAGAAGATGTATGGCAATACGTATGTATGAAGCATCATCTGGTGCAAGATAGAAATAAAAAAACACTTCTATTTATAGATGAAATACAAGAAGAACCAGCTGCGGTGGCGATGCTTCGTTATTTTTATGAAGATATGCCGTGGATTTATGTGATAGCGGCAGGTAGTAGATTGCAGAGTTTGACAAGTAAGCATATCTCATTTCCTGTTGGAAGAGTGGAGTATTTGACATTACGACCATTTTCCTTTGACGAATATATAGAAGCGAAGGAAGGGGTTGAATGGGCAGATATGCTTCGCAATGTTTCAGTGCCGGAAATGTTGCATGATGATATGATATCTTCATTCAACACTTATGCTTTGATAGGAGGAATGCCAGAAGCAGTGTCAGAATACATACAAACAAATGATGTTGAGCGATTGTCGCGAATATTCAACTCTTTGCTTAAGGGGTATAATGAGGATGCGGAGAAATTTGTGAAAAGTGAGGATCAAGTGAAGATTTTAAGGCATGTATTGTCCACTGCGTGGTATTCTGCAGCAGAAACGATAACATTTGATAAGTTTGGAGACAGCAGTTATACGTCTACCCAAATACATGACGCGATGGACGTTTTAGAGCGAGCATTTATTCTATCGTTGGATTATCCTGTGACTGCAACCACAGCTCCAGCAATGCCAGCCAAACGGCGTTCTCCCAAATTGATGATGGTGGACAATGGGTTGACAAATTTCTTTGCTGGTATTCAGTTGGAATATCTCCAGAACAAGGAATTGCTTGACACTTGGCGTGGTCGTGCAGCGGAACATATTGTGGCTCAGGAACTTCGTCCTGTATTGGATACCCATTATAAGGAGAACCAATATTTCTGGGTTCGAGACAAGAAAGGAACATCTGCGGAGGTGGATTTTGTTTGGCAGTATGGCAACCGCATAATACCTATAGAGGTGAAGACTGGGACAAATGCTCATCTTAGATCGCTTCATGCATTTGTAAATAATTGTGATCAGTACGTCACAGGAATCCGAATTTGGAGTGGTGAATATAGTGTTCAGGATATAGCTACTCCGGCTCCGGATTGTAAGCCATTCCGTCTCATCAACATTCCTTTTTATTATGTCGGTCAGATAGACAAAATAATAGAGAAAAATATCCATGAATAAGCGTTTGCGGAGACGTGAGGGAAAAATAGGATGATGTAAAAAGAATATGGGAAATTTCCCATATGTTTTTTAGACGGAATTGCTTGTGGAATAGGGGATAGTTTGTTAGATTTGTTTTTAATTTTTGCTGATAAAAAACTAAAATGACGTGAATGAATCGATTATTCGCGTCAAAATATGACGTGAATATCGGGTGTAATCGCGTCATAAATAAAATCTCTCCCTCTACCGCGCTTCGAGACATACAGGAACTTGTCGCACACGGAATTCTCAGAGTGGCAGACTCTGGCGGCAGAAGCACGAATTATCTTCTTGTGGAAGATTAGATTCTAGTGAGAGCAAATATCTGTGAATGAGTGGGGAAGACGTGGGGGAAGAATTTGAAAAACATATGGGAAATCTCCCATATGTTTTTTAGACGGAATTGTTTGTGGAATAGGGGATAGTTTGTTAATTTTGCTCAATTTGAAATTTAGGACTATGATTTTTTTGATAAACACAGTGAAAATAAACACAGATAAATAATAATTGTGTTTGTCGTGTAATTAGATTGTTTGCTAAATATGACTTGTTTATGGAAAATGTTGAGATTTTAGCTCCCAAGGCAGATTCTATAATATCAAGTTTGCGATCAATAGGATATTCTTTTGAAACAGCGATTGCTGATTTAATAGATAATGCAATATCTGCAGGAGCAACGATAGTTGATATTAATTCACCATTTGATGGAGAAAATACTATATTGTCAATCTTTGATGATGGACTAGGAATGGATGATTCAGAACTTCATTCTGCAATGCGTTTGGGAAGTAGTGATCCTGTTATTGATAGAAAATCAAGCGATCTAGGAAGATTTGGATTGGGGTTAAAAACGGCTTCTTTCTCGCAGTGCAGAAAGTTTTCTGTATTATCAAAAAAAAATGGGAAAATATCATCGAGAACTTGGGATTTGGATTTGATAAAAAAAACTGGAGATTGGACTATTATTAAAGATATAGATAATAAGTTTCTACATTTTTTTGATAATGTGGATCATGGAACTGTTGTTGTTTGGCAAAAAATGGATAGGGTAATATCTAATAAAGATAAGAATGCATTAAATCATTTTAATCATAAAAAGAAAATAGTAAAAGATCACCTTTCTCTTACATTTCATAGGTTTTTAGAGAAAAAAACATTAAAAATCGTAATGGGGGGAAATGAAATAAAGCCATGGAATCCATTTTTGCCAGATTTTAATTTTTTATATATGAAAAGAGAGGCTCCTATCTCGTTGTTAAAAGGAAAGATAACAATGCAAGGTTTTGTTATGCCTCATAAATCTTATTTTGATTCAGAAACTGCATATAAGGAAGCTGCATTAAATAGAACTTGGACAACGATGCAAGGATTTTATGTTTATAGGGCAGATAGACTGTTGGTCGCAGGTGATTGGTTAGGATTGAAAAAGCCTTCTCGTTATTATGATTTAGCAAGAATTAAAGTTGATATTTCAAATGAGTATGATTTTGATTGGGATATTGATGTAAAAAAGTCTAAAGCCACACCCCCAGATTATTTAAGACAGTATTTAAAAGATTTAGCAGATTCAACTTGCAAATCTGCTTATGAAACATATAGTTATAGAGGAGACGAGTCTGTTAAAATGAAAATTGCAGGAAAATCGTATATCGGAGTATGGAATATTTTGTCAAAAAGAGACGGTAGTATAATTTTCAATATTAATTTAGATCACCCATATATAAATTATTGTTTGAATGAATTTTCAGACAAATCAGAATTGTTCAAGTCATTCTTGAAATTTTTAGCTGCAACTATTCCATACGAGCAAATTCAATTTATGATTCAAGAGAACGAAAATTCTCATGTGGTAAATGAATTAATAGAAGATGGAACAGATTTGTTTGATACTGATATTGTTAAACAGATTGTAGCTGCATATATATCGAAAGGTTATTCCGAGGAACAAGCAAAGACACAAGTGAAACTAATAATGAATTTTTAGTATGGATTTAAGAAATAAAATAATAAAATTAGCAGATGCATTATTAGAAATTGATGGAATTCAACAACCTACACTTGATGATATTGATAAATTGTCAGATCAAATAGTCGGTATGATAAATAAGCAGGATGAAGGTATAGAAAAATCATATGTAAGAAGTGTAATTCAATTGAATACAAATATTTATCAGCAGAATTCCATGTCTTTGCATAATAGTGATTCAAAAAATTGGTGGAATTGTTTTAAAATAAAATTAAAAGAAGACGGTCAAGAATTGAGCTTCTGGAATCATTATAAACGGTATTTGACGCTTCCTGCTGCTGTTATTAATGAGATTGATAGAACAACAGATATTATATTGAATTCATTATATGAACCTTCTAGAGAAGGAGAATGGTATCGTTCTGGTTTAGTTGTAGGAAACGTCCAGTCAGGAAAAACAGGAAACTATATAGGGTTAATTAACAAGGCATTTGATGCTGGATATAAGCTAGTTTTGGTATTGACTGGAATGTATAGTGATTTGCGTCGTCAAACACAACTTCGAATAGATGAATGTGTAATAGGGAAAGATACGGAGCAAATTAATCGTCCTAATATAGGTGTTGGTAAATATTCAGATCATAAAAATGTAATTTGTTTGACTTCTGCAAATATGGATGGGGATTTTAGAGGTAATACTATTACTTTGTTAACAGGAATATTGCAAAATTCAGATCCTACCATTTTAGTTTGTAAAAAGAATAGTTCTGTATTAGATAATGTATTGCGTTTTTTTGCTCAAAATCATGATCGAGGATTCGATAATTTTCCTGTAGTTCGTGATTTCCCTTTATTGGTTATTGATGATGAAGCTGATAGTGCCAGCATTAATACTCAATATTCTAAAGATGAGATAACTCGAATAAATAAGCAAATACGTTCTATATTAGGCTTGTTCTCGCAGAGTGCTTATGTGGGGTATACGGCAACTCCGTATGCAAACATATTTATTGCTCCAAATCAACCAAATACAAGATATTATGAGGATCAACATGGAAATAAATTTAGAATAGGAAATGATATTTTTCCCGAAAACTTTATAATTAATTTAACAGCACCAAGTAATTATATAGGTCCAAATGTCTTGTTTGGAATTGATTCTCAAAAAGAAGATTTTGAAGGTGAACCATTACCGATTATTGAAGATATTCTAGATGGTTTTTCTAGTAATAAGCAAATTAATGTTCCTTCAAATATACAAGATATTCCACAATCTATGATTGAAGCAATAAAGATGTTTTTTATAAGTACAGCTGTAAGACGATGTAGAGGAAATAAGAATTTTCATTCTACAATGTTGATAAATGTATCTCAATATACATCATGGCAGGATAATATTGCAACAATAATTAAGGATGATGTGTTAAATGATTTGTGTGATGGTATTGAATTTTTAAATGAATCTCCTGATTTAGAACATGAGTTAAAGAAACTCTATGAAACAAAGTTTGTTCCTGCAAATCAGAAAATATGTGAAAAGCATCCAGATTGGACTTCTTCTTTGAATTTATATGATTGGGATACTGTAAAAAAAGAGTTATATGCAGTATCAGAGCGAGTTAGACATAATATTTATTCTATTAATTCAGCAGAAAAAACAGACGCAGAATTGAATAAGTCAAAATTGCCGTATAAAGAAACAGAGAATGGGTTATATGCTATTGTTGTTGGTGGTAATTGCATGTCTAGAGGATTGACTTTGGAAGGATTGTCTATAACATATTTTTTACGAAGTTCAAATACATATGATACGTTGATGCAGATGGGACGATGGTTTGGTTATAGGGATGGATATATTGATTTATGTAGAATATATCTGGATCCTGTCATGAAGACTAATTTTCATAATATTGCAGTCGCAACACAAGTTATGCGTGATGATTTTGATGAAATGTGTGTAAAAGGAATTTCTCCAAAAGAATTTGGAACAAAGGTTATGACTTTTCCTGGCAGATTAGAGGTTACTGCCCGTAATAAGTTTGGTGATACAGTACGGGGAGTATTATCTTTGAATAAATCCACAATTCAGGCATATCAAATATTTAGGGATCCTGCAAAAAAAAGTAATAATAAGAAAGTTGTATCTTCTTTTTTATCAGATTTGAATTCAAAACAGTCTTATCGTTCAATTAGTGATATTGCAGAACATAATAGTTCAAAACATGTATATTGGAAAGCGACTCATAGTCAAGTGATAGATTTTTTATTAAAATTTAAAACTGCTACAAATCAAGCTCCATCAAAATTAATAACATCCTATATAGAAAAGCAAGTCGCTGATGATAATCTTGTTGAATGGACTGTTGTTCTGGTAAATGGAGATGGTGATAGTGTGTCGATGGATTTAGATGGGGCAATTTTGAATTATAAAAGAATAAAAAGAAAATGTACAATATCTACTGATTCTATTTATTGTATTAATAATGCATCTGTGATAGGTCCTTCTTATGAAACATTTGATTTGACGCAGAAGGAATTTCAATTAGCATTAGAAAAATCAGAAGAATATTGGAATTCTCCAAATTGTAAAATAAAGAAAAAAGGAGACAAACCACCTACAATTCCATATGCTAGGTATTCAAAAGAATGTAGATCACCAAAGAAAGCTTTGTTGTTGCTATGTGATGTTCAATTTGAATCATTAGAAAATGCATTTACTTTTGCTATCAGTTTCCCTGAATTAGCAAGTCCTAAAAATATTACTTATGAATATAGAGGGCAATTAAATGCATTTAAGGGTGATCAAGATCCTAATGATTATTTTATTGAAATGTAATTATAATATAACGATGATAACAAAAGAGCAAATAGAAGCAATCTGGAATTCGTTAAAAGATAATCCATTAGCAAAAATGAAAAAATGTGTAGAGAGACTACCTATTTTTGCAGGTGTAAATAAAGATACTGTATCTATTATTTTTTTAGTGGACATAAATACAAATGTTTCTATTTCTCCTGTATGTTACAAAAATGTAGAAATAGATATTCAAAAATTATCTTATAATGAGAAAGGTATAGTTGTATCTATGTTTCAACCATGTTTTTATAATATTTTTTTAACGATAGCAGTTGATTTAATCAATACTGTAGATTCTCAGAATGATAATTCTTTGTTTTTGTCTTGTTTTATAAATAGATTAAATGCATGGCGAAGATTATTTGATAAAGGTGTTGGTACGTTGCTTTCAAAAGAACAACAATTAGGGTTGTATGGAGAATTATATTATCTTCGTAGTTTATTAAATGAAGGTATAAACCCAGGAATTATACTTGATTGTTGGGTTGGTCCAGAAGGAGAAGATAAAGATTTCAAGTTTAATGATGTTGCTGTTGAGATAAAATCATCTGTAAACATAGAAAAGAAATGCTCTATTTCAAATTTGGTACAATTAGATGAAACTAACTATAAATTACTTTTTCTATATACTTTCATTTTTAGTAGGACTCAAAATGGAATTAATACATTACCCAATTTAATTAAAGATATACAAAATCATTTGAATGATATGACAATAAACGATTTGTTTGTGTCAAAATTATTGCAGGTTGGATATCTTGAAAGTGATTCTGTTTCTTATACTACAAGTTATGCCTTGTTTGAAGAAAGTGCTTTTTTAATAAAAGATGATTTTCCTAGAATTACGACAACAAATGTAAGTAGAGGTGTAACAAAAGCAAGTTATGAGATTGATTTGAATATCTGCTCAAAATATCAAGTTACATTTAAGGATGTTGTTAAAGAAATAAAATAGTATTACTATGGCTGATAAATATTGGGAATATGCACAGCAACTAAGTTCGGATTTGTTAAGTTTCATGGATGAAACGGGTGGAAATCCAATACAGGCATTTACAAAAATGATTTTGGAAGAAATGTCAGAAAAAGCAAATTTGGATACGTACGAGGAGTGCTATTATGAAATTCCTGGAGAAAATGGAAGAATTCTAGGTCAAATTAATGGTTATGGTATTACAGAAAATGAAGAAACAGATACGATAACTGTTTCGCTATTTTATACTTTTTATGAAAGTAATTTTGAGGGGAATGTTCAAAATGTTACTTTAGAAAAATATAGTAATGCATTGCAGAGAATGTACTTTTTTTATAAAAGTGCATTAAAAGGAGATATGTTAAATGTTGAACCCTCAAATCCAGTGAAACATATTTGTGATATTTTATATTCTCAACGTAACAGAATAACATCAATAAGATTTTGTGTTATATCAAATTGTAAGATACCAAACACAAAAATTAGAAAAGAGAGAAAAAGTGATGTTTTGTTTAAATATATTGTATGGGATATAAATAGTTTATATATCAATTTACATAGTACGTTAGATCATGAACCTATTGATATAAGATTTGATGATGATTGTAATTATGAAATACCATTTATTGAGACTCATCAAACAGATTATAATTATAAGTGTTTGCTTTTGATTCTGCCAGGTCAATTTTTGTATGATTTGTATGAAGAGTATGGTACAGATTTAATGCAGAATAATGTTAGATATTTTTTAGGATTTAAGAAAGCGAAGAATCCTAATGATCCTAATGGAGGTATGTTGGCCACATTAAAAGATAAACCTTATATGTTTTTAGCATATAATAATGGACTTACAGCAACAGCTCAAGATGTAGAGTGCAAATATTCAGGAAATAATATAGGATCTATAACTAATATTAGAGATTTCCAAATTATTAATGGTGGACAGACAACAGCTGCAATTTATAAGGCAAAAAATTTGCATAGTGATATTGATTTATCTAATGTGTATGTTCAGGTAAAATTGATTGTTTTGACGGATAATAATGAAACTGAGTTGCCTTTAATCACTAAATATTCAAATTCTCAAAATCCTGTTAAAGCAGCAGATTTTAGTGTTAATAATTCATTTAATATGCAGATGCAATCTTTGTCGAGAACTATATATGCACCAGACAAAAATGGAAACAACGAGTTGACGATATGGTTCTATGAGAGAATGCGTGGTCAGTATGAAAATGAGATGAAATTAAAGGATAAAAAATATATTGATAAAGTATATCCTAAAAATCAGGTATTCAAGAAAGAATTATTAGCCAAAGTGCGTCAAGCATGGGATGAGATGCCTTATACTGTTGTAGAAGGTGATGCAAAAAATTACAAAAGTTTTAATCCAAAGGTAGAAAAATTTATACCAGATAGGGTATATTATGAGGACACTATTGCATTGATTATTTTATATAATACTCTGTATAAATCTCAAGTTTTTAAGGATTTACATCAAGCGAGATCTCCTATTTTAGCTTATACAATTTCTTATTTGGCTTATGTGACAAATCATGAGTTGAGTTTGTTTAAGATATGGGAATCGCAGCAGATCAGTTCAAATTTGTTATTATTGTGTGAAACTATTGCTACTTCAATATTTGAATTGTTGGACAGTTTGCGGCCTGGAACATCAACATTGAGGGATTTTGCAAAGAAACCAGATACATGGGAACGTATCAAAACGCATACAATGAATATTTCTTTGTCAAGTATTCAGTCATGTTTGAAAGAAAAAGATGAAGATTTTCAAAGAAAACATAACGATGAAATCACAATAGAAGATTACGAATTAATGGTTTCTCAGGGATCAAAATTCTGGGATGGTATTTCTTCATACAATAATTCTTTGGCTAAGAATGAAAAACTTTTTACAGAGAAAGAATGTGATTTTGCTAATATGGTGTATTCATCTATTGTATACAATAAAATATTGGATGATGAAAAGATAATATTAAAAGCAAAGTCAATTATAGAAAAGGTACATGAGAAAGAAATAGATATTGAGATTATAAAATCATTCAGTAAAACAACGGTTGATATTGTTGAAAGTGATTTGTTTCCTAAATATCTAAGAATAAAAAAACTTTCAGGAGAAGATTGGGGTACTATCGAAACATTGGCAAAACTGATTAATCCTAGTTATTCTAATATTTGTAGAAAGGTGATTTTGTCTAATAAATCCAAATTGAATGGAAATCAGATAACAGAAATTTGTTCAATATTGGATGAAATTAATTACAAATACAATCAAAATTATTGATATGTTGCGTGTGGCATCTGTTTTTAGTGGAATAGGGGCATTTGAGATGGCTCTAAAACAAATGCAAATAGATCATGAAATAGTTTTTGCTTGCGACAATGGAGAACGATATTTAAAATTCCCAATTGATCGTCTTCATGATTTATGTATGCGACTCGGTTCTAATAATCGAATATTATTTATTAGAAAGTTATGGGAGGTTAATAAGAGCGTATTAAAAAAGAAAGAGATTACTTTTGATATGTTCTCTAATTATGTTTTGTCAAATACTGGATTATCAGGTAAATATGAGTTGCCTGTTGATTGTATAAAAATTTTGACAAAAGGGTTGTCTAAAGAAAAAAGAGAACAATATGTGAATTCCCTTTATGAATTAACTGGTAAGGTTAATTTAGTGAAGAAATCATATATGGAAAATTATGAACTTGCAGAAAATAATTGGCATGAAGATATTAGATTTTTGGATGGAAAAAAGTACGCTGATAATGTGGATATTCTTGTTGGGGGTAGTCCATGTCAAAGTTTTTCAACCTATGGAAAAAAACTAGGATTGAAAGATACTAGAGGAACTCTTTTTTATGATTATGCAAGAATTATAAAAGAAATAAAGCCGAAGGTTTTTATTTATGAAAATGTTTCAGGATTGTTAACTCATGATGGAGGAAATACATGGAATACCATGTTATCTGTCTGGAATTCTTTGGGATATAAAGTTAAATATTCAAAGCTGAATGCTGTTCATTATGATCATCCTCAAACAAGAGTAAGATTGTTTTTGGTAGGAATTAGAGATGATGTATATACACATGAATATCAATTTCCAAAAAGGAAGGATTTAACTAAAAAAAGTTCAGATTTTTTAGATAAAATTCCAGTTGATGATAAATATTATTTAGGACAAAAAGGTTTTGAATGGGTTACTGATACAAAAAAAAATAAAAACAAAACACGTTACAATAGAGATATTATTGGATGTCAAACAGCAAATCAGCAATTTAATTGGATAGGGGATCTTCTTGTAGAGTCTCCTGCTCCTAATCATCGAGACAACCCGAAAATTTATATTGGTCATATAAATGGTGAGGAAAAGGTTGCTAGAAAAATGACGCCAGCAGAATGTTTACGGTTGATGGGATTTGGTGATTCATTCAAAATTGTGGTTGATGATAAAGTGGCGTATCGTCAAGCAGGGAATTCTATCGTGGTTCCAGTACTTAAGGAAATTATTAAAAGTATAGAAAGCTATTTATAATTATTAATTGTATGTTTATGACAAACACGGATTTAGTTTTTTCATCATCGAAAATGACTGAGTTTTCGTTGAATTTATTTAAGTTTTTATATGAAATAGATAAATTGAATGCAATATTTCCTTATATAGAAAAATGTGAATCAAAATATAAGATTTCAATTACATATCCTCAGAGAATTGAATTGAAAGGATTATTTCTTGAAAGTACAAAAGAAGGAATTAAACAAGAAAATGCAAAGACAGTTAATGGAAAAAGTGTTGCCAGGTGGTTTGAAACTCCATTTTTAATAAAAGATAGAATGTTTTTTTTAAGTAATCAATGGAGTTATGATGATGGTGGTAAGTCAAATCCTTCATTTTGTGAATTGAAAAATGTTATTGATTTTTGTTATCCAAATTTTCATGTTGAAAAAAAGGATGATCTTTATTGTTTTCTAAAATTAAATAAACAATTAGAAAATAAAATGGCTATCAAAAATTTTGATGTGGATAGAATTGCTGCTAAAATCAAATCAACAAAGTTGATGTATTCAGTTGATTTGATCCAACGTTATGTATATTCTCTTCTTACAAAGCCATTTGTCATACTTAGTGGTTTGGCTGGATCAGGAAAAACACAATTGGCATTGGCATTTGCCAAAGCTATGGTAGAAGATGAGGAAAAACAGATGTGTGTAGTTTCTGTTGGTGCAGATTGGACAAACAGAGAGCCTTTGTTGGGTTATCCTAATGCTTTGAAAGATAACTCATATGTGAAGCCAGAGAATGGTGTTCTCGATTTGTTGATAGAGTCTAACAAACCAGAAAATTCTTCAAAACCGTATTTCCTAATTCTTGATGAGATGAATTTGTCGTATGTGGAAAGATATTTTGCTGATTTTCTTTCTGCAATGGAGAGTCATGTAAATATTCCTCTATGGAAAGGGAATGGAGATAACGTTCCGCAAAGTGTATCTTTGTATAAAAATCTATTTATAATAGGAACAATAAATGTTGACGAAACTACATATATGTTCTCTCCGAAAGTGTTGGATCGTGCAAATGTTATTGAGTTTAAGGTTGGTGAAAATGATATGGAGGATTTTCTTATAAATGCTCCTGTTGTTGATATGAGTAATATAAATGGATCGGCTTCAAACATGGCTGCTGATTTTGTTCGTATCGCTTCGGAATCTATAGAAATCAGTAAAGAGGCAAATGATGTTCTGAAAAAATTCTTCAAACAGTTAAAAACAGTCAACGCTGAATTTGGTTATCGCACAGCTACAGAGATCGGCCGTTTTATAAGTTTGTCGAAGGATGTGCTTGCTATAAATGAAGCTATAGATGCGGCTCTCGTCCAGAAATTGTTACCAAAACTGCATGGCTCTCGTAAAAAAATTGTTCCTGTACTAAAAGAACTATGGAAGTTGTGTGGTGCTCCTAATTCGTTGGAGGAACATAATTTATTAGATGATTTACCAATAGAAATAAATTATAAACTTACTGCAGATAAGGTTCTTCGTATGTATAGATGTGCTATAGAAAATGGATTTACAAGTTTTGCAGAAGCATAATCATGAAGAAGGACAAACTCGACATATTATTAAAATCTGATTTAAGACTTTGGATCTATCCACATTCTGTAAATGCAGAATGTTTTGAGGAAGATGATGCAATTGACTATGGCGAAAGCCGATGGCAATTACAGGAGGGTCGTGAGTATGAATACGAACTTGTTGATGGAAAAGGAGACGCTGCAAATGCTTTTTTCGAGGAAAAATCTAATATTATTTTTCCACGCCGAAAAAGGAATGAAGGAACAATAAAGACTGGGATTTATGTTGGATCGATGCCGTTCAATATTTTGGATGAAAATAGCAATGTGATATCTTCAATTTCTTTGGAGATACGGAGTGTTAAAACATCCTATCGAAAAGATTATCGTGATATGCTTTCTGATATTACTAAGTATTATACAGACTTGGTAATGATGCAAGGATCTCCCGTCTCTCAAAAGTTTGAAGTAGATAACGATGCTCCACAACAGACTCTTTATCAAAAATTTGCATTTGTGAAGAGTATTGTAGATAATGAATCTTTTGATGAGGCTATACACAAGATTCAGCTTAGTCCTGTACGTACATGGATGGATACAACTATAACTAGACATGTAGAGAATGTAAAACGCTTGAATAGAAATGGATTACGTCAGTTAGTCAGTCGTAGAGATAGATTTGCTTGTAACGTAATTGACGGATTACATTCATTACCACGAACGTTGGAGGTTAATTATAAGTGTGATACTATTGATACATTAGAAAATCAATTTGTCAAGTACGTGCTAACTCAGTTCTATAGTTTTTGTAATGACATCGCAGGAAAGAAAAATGCTTCCGATCAACTTAAAAATGAGGCTTATGTAGTTTGTAATACTTTGTTGCAGTATCTTGGTTCTTCATTCTTTAAGAATATAAGCATGGCTCAGCATTTAAATCTAAATAGTCCGGTACTACAACGGAAAGAGGGATATAGAGAAATTTTGCAAGCCTGGTTGATGTTTGATCTTGCAGCAAAATTAAATTGGAGTGGAGGAGACAATGTTTATGAAGCAGGAAAAAGAAATGTTGCTGCTTTGTATGAATATTGGTTGTTTTTCGTGCTTCTGGAAGTGATAAGTAATGTGTTCCATATTAAGCCTGAAGAAAAAAGTAATTTGGTTTCTCTTGATAACGATCAATTGAATCTTGATATCAAACAGGGCAAGATGAAAATGATAGAAGGGCAAGATGAGACTTGTGGCCGCAAACTCAATGTCAGATTCTATTATAATCGAACGTTTGGTCATCGCGAAGATATACATGATGCAGGATCGTGGACTTTGCCTATGCGCCCAGATTATACGTTATCGATATGGCCTGGAGATATTACTGAAGATGCGGCAGAAGTGAATGACCTGATTGTTCACATTCATTTTGATGCAAAATATCGTCTGGATAAAATCATTATTGATGACATAGATTCTGATCTTGAGAATATAGATGACGAAAATAATCCTCTTAATAAAGAACTTACGGAAGAAAAAGTACAAGAGGAATCTGGCGAATATGAAATAGGAAAATATAAAAGAGCAGATTTGTTAAAGATGCACGCATACAAAGATGCAATCCGACGTACAAGTGGTGCATTTATTTTATATCCAGGAACTGAATGTTCCCAAAAGAAAGGTTTTCATGAGATTATTCCTGGTCTTGGAGCCTTTTGTATCTCTCCTGGAAAAGAATCCAGTCAGGTAGATACATTGATAAAATTTCTTATGGACGTAAAACGTCACATGCTTAATAGATTCTCTCAACGAGAAACAATGGCTTTTCACTCTTATAATATTTATAAGGATAGTCCAATAAATCCAATTTATGACTCATTGCCTGAATCTGTTGGTGAAAATAGAAATTTCCTTCCAACTGAAACATTGGTTGCTCTTGGGTATGTAAAGGATCAGGATCATTTGAATTGGATAAATGAAAAAAAATTATATAATTTCCGTGTCAGATCTTTGGATGGCTTATTGAGATTGAGTCGGAAATTAATGTCAATTCGTTATATATTATTTCATAAAGAAGGAGAGAGTATAAGGCTTGTTCGCATTGTTGATGAAGAACCTCGTATACTCCGACGTCCAGAACTTTTGGAAAAAGGTTATCCTCAAACTACAAATGAGGAATATAAGAATGATTATATTTATCTGATTTATCAATTTAGGGAAATAGATAGAGATGAACCAGAATGGAATCAATATTATTGGCAAATACAAGATCTAACAGAGAATAAAGGTCGTCAGAGAGCTTTGCCAGATGTAGTTAACCTTAGCGAATTGATGAAGAACGCAAAGAAAAAATGAAAGAATTTTTCCCATACACAATCTCAATCATTTAACTAATTCCCTCTTCCGTACAATCTGTGAATCTTTTGTGCAAATTGTGAAATTCACAACCTGTCCGTAAGGCTTTCTTTTTTTGTCCGTGCCTTTGCAATGCCGTGATCTACTTTTGCAATGTCGACGGGAATGAATGATATTCCGCAGACGAGCAAAAATGTTTAACGACTAAATTTTAAGGTTATGATGACAGCAATTTTAAGAACAGTTGTTCTAGGGGCATTATTGGTAGTGGCATATTTTCCTGTGTTAGCAGACGAGATTTCTCCAGCGACGGTGGAGAAGACGTATGTCAAGTGTACGTTGAATGAAAAAGGGGAGAAGGTGCCAAACTATTTCGTGGTGGTGAACGGTGTGGCTCACCAGACGGATTCGCTTACTTTCTTCAATATAAAGAAGGCAAGAAATGGAGAAAAGAAAGATATGGCAGACAACAAAGAACTAACAAAATAAGATCATGATCGATGGGGCAGGTGCAAGTTTCAAATCTGCCCGCGGTTTCTTTAGTAGTTTATGGCTTATTCTTAAGTGTATAAACGGAAAACTGCATTCAGATGCATGGAAAATCCACAAACAAGTTTGTTTTAGAAAACTCTTAACAGAGAAAACAAAACGGAAGAAAACGACGCATGTTATCTTCCGTCATTTTTTTGAATTGTCTCGTAATGCTATGTCCGTAGGGGCAGGTTTCAAACCTGCCTGCTGTATGGAATTTAACTGAATTTTTCGGTTGCAACCGCCAATTTTACCCTAAATTTTTCGGTTGTAACCGCCAATTTTATCCTAAATTTTTCGGTTGTAACCGCCAATTTTATCCTAAAATTTTCGGTTGTAACCGCCAAATTTATCCTAAAATTTTCGGTTGTACCCACCAATTTACCCTAAATTTTTCGGTTGTACCCACCAATTTTATCCTTAATTTTTCGGTTGCAACCACCAATTTTACCCTTAATTTTTCGGTTGTAACCGCTGAATTTAACTGAATTTTTCGGTTGTGACCGCCAATTTTACCCTAAATTTTTCGGTTGTGACCGCTGAATTTAACTGAATTTTTCGGTTGCAACCGCCAATTTTACCATAAATTTTTCGGTTTGAGTCGCTGAATTCTACAAAAAATGGTGTATCGGAAATCCGATACACCATTTAACATTATAACATTCGAAATAAGATTTTAGTATAGCGATGCTATTTCATCCAAACACCTCTTTTAATCTCTTCATTGCCTCTTCAAGTATTTTTCTCGGACATGCTACGTTGATGCGTTGGAATCCTTCTCCACTTTTTCCAAATATCTTTCCGCTGTCGAGCCATAATCTTGATTGATAGATGATTTTGTTGTCTAGTTCATCGACGGACAATCCTGTTTTTCGGAAATCCAACCACACCAGATATGTGGCTTCGTGGTTGATCATCCTGATTTTGGGAAGATTCGCGTCGACAAATTCTTTTACATATTCAGCATTCTTCCTTATATATTCGAGCATCGCATCATACCATTCGCCTCCATTCCTGTATGCTGCGACGGTGCTGACATATCCCATAACATTCAGTTCACTGTATCCCGAGACTCTGGATTCATGAACGAAAGCTCTCCTGACTGTCGGATTTTTTATGATTATGTTTGCCAGTTGCAGACCGGCAAGATTGAATGTTTTGGACGGAGATGTGCAAGTGACGGTAATGTCTTCAAATTCAGGTCGTAGACTTGCAAATACGTGGTGCTTTCCTACGAATGTGAAATCGGCGTGTATTTCGTCGCTTATCACTAGCACATTATGCCTAAAACAAATATCTCCTAATTTCAGCAGCTCTTCTTTGCTCCATACTCTTGATACAGGGTTGTGGGGATTGCACAACAAAAATAATCTCACATCATTGTCGACGATTTTTTGCTCGAAATCCTTGAAATCAATGACATACCTGTTTTCTTTTTCGTCGTATGTCAGAGTGCTGTCTACAACTTTTCGGCCATTGTGTTCGATAGTGGCGGAAAATGGATAATAGACAGGACTTTGGATCATAACCGCATCGCCTTCATTGGTCAGCGACCTTACGGCTACGGCAATGGCAAATACGACGCCTGGCGTTTTTATCAATTCTCTTTCTTCAAAATCATAATTATATTTCTTTTGAAAATACTCTCTTACAGCGACATAATAATCTGACAATGCCTCGCTGTATCCGAAGATTCCATGTTCGACAACTTCTTTCAGCGCGTCTTGCACGTAACTAGATGTCTTGAAATCCATGTCGGCAATCCAAAGTGGCAATATGTCCGCTGGAAAACCTAATCGTTCCGCATAGTCATATTTCAATGACATTGTGTTGCGACGCTCGATTATCGTGTCAAAGTCTAAATTCCTTTCACTCATGATATAATTAATAAAGCATCTTGTTGTATTCCATTGGGTTGTGATGCTGCTAATCGCTACCTATAGAATGTCAACAAGATGCCGGCCATAAAAATAAAAGTCTTTAGAATTAAATTTTTACAGAGTCATAAATGACTAATTGAATCGCTGAACCGCTACGGTGTAGATATCTTCGATCAGTCGGATTCCTCCTGTATAGCCCACATAAAAATCGTCAAAGACTACTTTGTCTAGGACTGGCCATGAAATATTGAGGAAGTTTCCTTTCAATTTCTCTGTCAACTCTTTCTCGTAATATCCGCCCAACACCAAAGGATAGCCATGATAGTCGTGCTCTTTTATCGCCTCGTGGATCTTGAATCCGTCAGTCTCAAAGGCGACGTCGGCTTTGATTCCAAAGTTGAGATTATTGAATTCTGCCTTTATTGCTTCCTGATACTCTTTTGGCGTATCGTCTGTGACGAATTGCTTGGCAGGAGTCAAACCCAAATCGTTCACAAGGAATTTTGTGATAGCCAAAGAGTATTGAGCGTCAGCCACGACACTGAATTGTTTGTTGATCACACGGTTTTCCAAGAAGAGATCGGCATAACGTGAGATCAGGTAGTAGAAGTAGTCCTCATGTTTCTTGATGACTGCCTCGACTTTTCCCTCGTCGATATTGGCGAATTTGCCGACTTCACGGAGAAATTTGCCTGTCTCAGTGGCTCCGACTGGCAACACAGGGTAGTGGAGATATGGAATTCCAAGCGTCTTTTCCATCGTCTTCATGTTCTTCAATCCTACCCATGGTGAGACAAGCAAGTTGAATTCAGCATGAGGAATCTTGTTGATGTTCTCGATGCCACGCTGATAGCCGAAGATAGTGTTTGGTGTAAGGCCGATTTCAGTCAACAGATTCTCCAGTTCACGGATGTTTCCAAGCCAGAACAGATCCTGGTAAGGCACGTCAGCCCAGATGTTTACAAGTCCTTTCTGTTTGTCGTCCGACTTCTTGAGATACTGGGTGACGATTGCCTCCACCACCTGTTCGTGTCCTTTGTAGTTGTTGCCCTTAAAGCCGGCTGTCGGTGCAAAAACTACAGGTTTTTCAGCATCGGAGAATTTAGATACAACATCTGCGACGTCGTCTCCCACAATCTCAGGAATACATCCCGTCAACACCACATACAAATCCGCGTCAATCACCTTCAACGCGTTGGCGATAGTTGATTCCAACTTTTTCACTCCTCCGAACACCACATCTTTCTCGTTGATGGATGTACAAGGGAAAATCTGTGGCGACAGGTATCCCGAACTTCCTGTCGTGTCTGAAAGTTTTTGCGCGCAGCCAGGGCCGGAATGGAGCACTGGGCATGCACGGTCGATTGCCTGGACGGTCTGCATAGCCGCCAATGCACATTTATATCTTTGTTTGTCAAGTATCTTTGCCATTATTTTGCCTCCTCAAAAAATTTATCAACCTTTTGTTCGTACCACCATTGTGTGTATGGATCGCAAGATTTTCCTCGAAACTTCTGTTTCTGACAGTGTCGAGAATTGCGTTTGCAAACTCCAATGTGTGTTTGTATCCGAAAATCATGTATTCGTCTGCCACATAGATCGCTGGTGTTCCATTCTTTATCGCCCAGACTGTAGAGCCGGGGTGACGTGAAAGATACATGTCTGGCTTATATTTGTTGAGGATGTTCATCACCTCGTAGTTCTGCTGGTCGGCCACAGATGTTTCGAACTCAATGTCGTTGTCCAACAGATATTTCATTGATGGAGGCACATCTCCGTTCTCATATTTTTTGTCGTAGTGCCAAGCCAAAGCCCATACTACTTTGATTCCAAGCTCGTTCAACACTCTGGAAACCTCAAATGTGTAGCCCGGACCCATACCGAGGACGGCGGTCAATCCAGTCAACTCTTTCTTCACCTCTTCTATCTTTGGTAGATAGATGGCACGTTGTTCCTGGATATATTTCTCTATCTTATCTTCTCTGTGTGTCACTTTTCCGATCTCGCGAAGCCAAGTCTCAAAACCGATGATTCCACATTGGTTGATACTTCGTACGTATGGCACTCCGTATTTCTCCTCCAACGCGTTGCCAAGGTAATTGCCCAAAGTGCCACAGATACATGTTGTGGCAAGGCTTTCTGAAAGATGTGAAAGCTCTTCCACTGTCGAATTGCAATATAAGAAGACGGGATCCAGATCAAACTGCTTGAACATCTCGATAATTTCCGGACGTGCCGACTCGAAGAAGTTCTTGAAATTGATCTTGTTGGTTTTTACTCCAGGACGTGGCTTCTGGACGATCGATTGCATGACTGCATGGTCGGAGATATCGAATCCTGTTGCCCAGATCTTCGACTTGAAACCTTCACAGTGCACAGCTACAACCGGTACTTCTATTTCATCTTTCACATCGTCGACGATGCTGTCGATGTCTTCTCCGATGATTCCGGTTGCACAACTGCTCGACACAAATATCGCTTTGGGTTTGTAGCGTTTGTATGTCTCCAGAATGATTTTTCTAAGAGCTTCCGTTGATCCGAAGATCGTGTCTTTCTCGTTCATGTCAGTTCCGACATAGACAGTGTCTGATGTGACACCTCGTTTCTTCGACATTACTTTCGACATATAGTAGCTGGTCGAACTGGTCACAGAGCATCCTGAAGGACCGTGATGGATAATAGCGACGTCACGGATTCCTGCCAACTGACTCAATCCGCAAAGGGATAGACAAGTGCTTGACTGAGAGAAACATCGTGCACATCCTTTCAATGTGCCGCATTGTGATTTCTCTGCTAAATCTTTTAATGAACCGATGTAGCCGGTGATTGAACCGATACGATTCTCACGCACAGCTACATTGGAATTGTTTAAATTTATGGCCATGGATTTTTTAATTTTTATTCTTCAAACAAATGAGTCGATAGATATCTTAAACCTGTGTCTGGCAAAAGCACAACTATATTTTTGCCTTTGAATTCTTCTTTTTGAGCAAGTTGAGTGGCTGCGTAAAGAGCTGCACCTGATGAGGCTCCAACCAACACACCATCCTTTTTTGCCAAAAGACGCGCAGCTTCGTAGGCTTGGTCTGTATGTATCTCAAAATATCCGTCGTACACTTTGCGGTCCAAGTTTGCTGGAATATATTCCTCTTTTGTGTTTTCGAATGGGTGTACTCCTGTGATCTCCTCCTGGTCTGGTCGTTCAGGCGACTGGAATGAGTCCTCTGTAGGTTGCACACCGTATATTTTTACGTTAGGATTTTTGGATTTTAGGAAGTTTCCAACTCCAGACAATGTTCCTCCTGTACCCACACAAGCTACGAAGACATCGACTTTTCCGTCTGTGTCGTTCCAAATTTCAGGGCCAGTAGTGTTGAAATGTACGTTTGGATTGGCTGGATTGCGAGTCTGGTCGGCAAACCAAAGATTTTTTTCTCCTGCCACGTGACGCTCCAATGCCTTTACACACTCGATGAAGTCAGGACCGTTTTTCTCAAAACTCTCCACGATTTCAGGAACCTCTGAAAGTTTCACTGTCTTTCCACCCAATGCATGAATCACTTGAAAACGCTCCTTCGACACTTGGTCTTGAATGTAGACGCGGAAATTATAACCCTTGGCTGCTGCGATTGCTGCAAGTCCCACACCTGTGTTGCCACTGGTTAGCTCTATGATTGTGTCGCCCTTTTTAAGTTTGCCTTCTTTTTCTGCTGTCTCCACCATTGCAAGGGCAATTCTGTCCTTGACAGACTGGTTGGGGTTGAAGTACTCTAATTTTGCGATGATGTTCGCACCAAGATTTTTTGCCTTTTTATATCCGTTAAGCTGCAGTAGGGGAGTCTTACCCACTAATTCTGCGATGGACTGATGAATATTTGCCATATATGATGTTTTAGTTTTACTTGTTGTTTTGTATTGCAAAGGTATTGCGATAGAAAAAGATGCCCAATAATACGGATGATTATAGATAATCTACCTATTATTGGGTATTTTTATAGAATATTCGTTTGGACTATTATGAAAATAAACAATATTTTAGAAAAACTATTCTGATGGAAGATTAGGATAGTTGTCTTCAGATGTTTATTTCTGCACTTTTCTTGACGCTTTTTCTCCTATAGTCTGAATAATCTGCACTAAGATGATAAGCAAAAGCACAGTGATGATCATGATGTCTGTCTGATACCTATAATATCCGAAACGGATGGCAAGGTCGCCGACACCACCGCCACCTACGATACCTGCCATAGCAGAATAGCCGACCAATGTGACTGCCAGAACGGTAAGTCCACGGATCATTCCACTGAATGCACCTGGCAACAAGACGTTGGTTACAATCCTAAACCATGTGGCTCCCATAGCCAATGATGCCTCAATCACTCCTTTGTCTATAGCATGAAGGTTTCCTTCCACCAAACGGGCGTAGAATGCGATTGCCACTATTCCAAGAGGTACTGAAGCAGCCTCAGGACCTATTGATGTGCCGACCACAAAACGTGTGAATGGCAACAGCAACACAAGCAGAATGACGAACGGCGTCGACATGATGACATTTATAAAGAAGCCGACTATAAGGTTCACAACTCTATTTTGACATATGCTATGTTTGCTAGTAATATATGACAACACTCCGAGTGGAGTGCCTAATACGACTGCAAGTAACAGTGCTATTCCACACATCTCCAATGTTTCTCCGAACGCTGGCAACAGGTTGTTGAGCAGTTCGGAATAATTAGTCTCGTTCATTTATCACCTCCGTTCTATATGTGTTATTACTCAAGTAATCCAAGCTGTTGTAAATATCGTCTTGTTTGCCGATCAATTGGACAATCAGTATGCCAAATGGTTTGTCGTTGATATACTCAATCTTGCCATGAAGAATATTTACGTCTACGTCGTAGAGTTTCACTACGTTGGAAACGATTGCGTTTTCTGCTTTTTCTCCATTATATATGATTTTCACCAGTGGTTTCGACTTGTCTTCTGTCAGACGTCCAGGAAGGTCGAGATCAAAGGTGTGAGACAATAGAGTTTTTGTGAATTCGTGCTGAGGCTTCGTAAAAACATCGGATACATCGCCGATTTCTACCAATTCGCCTTTGTTCATCACTGCCACACGATGGCATATTTTCTTGACCACATCAAATTCATGGGTGATAAGCACAATGGTGATGCCGAATTTTATGTTTATCACTTCCAGAAGTTGCAGGACATCATTTGTGGTTTCAGGATCCAGTGCTGAAGTCGCTTCGTCGCAAAGCAATATTTTGGGATTATTGGCGACGGCACGAGCAATAGCCACTCTCTGTTTCTGACCTCCACTCAATGTGCTTGGATAGACGTCGGCACGGTCAGACAATCCTACAAGGCTCAATAGTTCAGGCACACGTCGTTTGATCTCCTCTTTGCTGTGTCCGGCGATCTCCATGGCAAAGGCAACATTCTGAGCCACGGTCTTGGTGCTGACGAGATTAAACTGCTGAAAAATCATGCCTATTGAGTGACGGAATTTAGCAAGACTCTTTCCCGATAAACTGCCGATATCTTTTCCGTCTACTATTGTATGTCCGCCAGTAGGAAGCTGCAGTTGGTTGACTGTGCGTAGAAGTGTACTCTTGCCGGCTCCACTCGTTCCTACGATTCCCAATATCTCACCGTCATTTACATTAAACGAGACATTTTTGACAGCATCTACTATTTGTCCTTTTTTATTGGTAAACGATACACTAACATTATCAAATTTAATCATACCTTCTATCTTTTAACTTTTTTATAATAGATGCCCGATTAACTTAATCGAGCATCTACAAAAGGACCTAATATTACCTGTTTTGGATATTCCATTTGTCTACATACCACTGTGGACGTTGGAATCTGTCAAACTCGTTCTCAGGATTTTCAAAATAGTTTTTGAATTCTTCTGATTCATAAGCTTCTTGAGCGTCTTTTACGAATTGAGCGTTCGCATTTTCTGAACGTACAACGAACCAGATCAGCAGTTCGGATGGCAATGTCTCTCCGACAATGGAAGACGATAGTTTCAATCCGGATGATATTGCGTAGTTGCCAGGGATGACAGCAAGCGTGCTGCCATCGAGTGAGCGTGGCAATTGAGCAGCTTCCAATGGTACAATTTTAAGTTGGAATGGATTCTCGTCGATATCGTTTTCTGTTGCCGTCTTGTCGTCGACTGTTGATTTAATTGTAATCAGACCGATGGAGCGAAGGAATCGCAGTGCACGTGCTAGGTTGACAGCATCGTTCGGTACGGATACGATGCCTCCTGGCTGAAGCTGGGCTTTCAACTCGTCGATGCTTTTCACTTTGTATTTGTCTGAGAAAAGACCGAGTGCGGCAGTCGGAACAGAGAATGTGGCTGTCAGGTCAACGCCCTTTGTGTCACAGAAATTTTGTCTGTATAGTGTGTTCTGGTAAATGTTGGCGTCTATCTCTTTGTTTGCCAACGCAAGATTTGGAGTCACCCAGTCTGTAAATTCCACAATCTTGATTTTGTAACCTTTCTTTTCAAGCGCTGGCTGGATAGTCTTTTTGAATAGGTCGGAATATGGACCAGGAGAAAAACCTACTGAAATTTCTTTCTTTTCTACACTTGATTCCTTAGAATCTTTTGTCGCGTTGCCACATGAAGAGAAAAAGAATGAAGAAAAAAAGAGCAATGCTACTGTGATTAAGTTAATTTTTTTCATACAGTTCGATATTTTTAAATTAAACAATAAGAAGATGTATCTAAAAAGTAGACTATGTCTGTGTTTTTGTGTCTAAACTCTATTATTGTCTAAGGATTGCATTGTTGAAGTGTGATTATAACAATCCTTAAAATAAAACTTATACAGTTTCTACGTTTTATTGTGATTATTAGAAGAAGAATGTTGTTGCGATCAGACCTCTGACATTAGATACGTTGTGTGTGTCTTTCACCTTTCCGTGGTCGGCGTAGTCAACCTTTCCGTATGCTACAGAATTATAGTCGAGTTCTGTTTGTAGAGTCCATTGTTTATGGGAGAACTTCAATGAAGGAGACACTCTTATTATATGGTCTACGTTTTGCCATCTGCCAAAGAAATTGCCGCCAGCTAAGATGTTGTCAGAAAAACCTAGATTCTTAGAATAACCGAAGAATAGGCTTGGAGACCATTTCTTGCCCCATGAAAGACTCAACCAATATGAGGTGACAGCTGATGTTGAGTATGTGCGTCTGCCTGTCTGCTCGTCAATTGATTTCACTGCGTAGCCTCCTTGCTGGAAGTATTCTCCCAAATTCTTTCCATACAAACCACCAGTTCTCAGTCCAAAACGATCTGCCAAATATTGTGCAAAATAGCTGAATGCGTAAGAATTTACAGTCTCATCAGTTTTGTACACTTGTTTTTGTTCGTTTGTGACTTTGGTAGCCGGACGTATGCTCTTGAATTCACCAAACAGTCCGGCACTGAACTTAGACGAGTTGTAACGCCACTGCAAATGGAATTCCGGCACTGGGTTCTGACGTATATCGCTGTTTGACGACTCCTCAAGTATCGACTTGTGCTCGGTCTGGTATACTCCTGCTGCCACAAAGCTTACATGTTCTGTTGGCTTAAATGTGTAGCGTATCTGGTCTCCTCTGTTGAACTGGCGGAACGGAATACCGACATGCAAACCTGCCACATAAGGGAATGGGATATCAGCAAATGGATTCCAAGCCTTACCCAAAAGCAACTCTCCCTTTTGCCAAATGAATTTTGCCCAAGCCTGTCGCAATCTGACATTTACGGTGTTTCCTCCGGAGAAATCAAACTCAACATAGGCTTTTGATTTTGCTCCTCCTAGGTTCGGACCGTCTACCGTAGCGGTGAAACGAGTCGCCTGGGTTGAGAAGTTTTGTCTCACAACTTCGTTCAAGTCGTCTCCGTTAGCGTCGTAAACTTTGTCTTGTGGAAAGAAACCGAAAAGTCCGTCGCAGGCACCTACTATCTCACGGCTATCAACATAATATTCAGCTCTGAAGAAACCACCTAACTTCACTTTGATATCATCTCCGAATCTCACTACCGGAATCAAATCTTTTGCAGTTTCAGAAGTGATGTCTTGTGTGTTCGACGTCGTTTCTTTGGATACTTGTTCCTTGTTTACAGAAATGGAGTCCTGTGCGTTCACTGTCACTGTTTGTAATAGAAACAGTACTAATGCTTGAAAAAATATTTTTGTTTTCATTCTCGTCTTAATTTTGTTGTTAAAAAAAACTTGGTTTGCGACTTGTTTTTTCCTCCTCTCTCTATGTCGCAAATTCTAACAGTAATGGGTTAGTAAAAGGCTCTTTTTAACATTATGACCGATGAAGAGAGCCTAAAAAATAGTCATATATAAATCAATAGACGTTACCTGTTAACAACAGAGTCTGAGATATTTCTTGTCTTTTTCGTAAGACCAAATGCCCAAGGAACGACTGAAAATATTGACGAACTTACTCTTCGCAGCGTCGGATTCTTTTTTCTCCAAATCGTTTTTCTTTTCGTCTGAGTAGTAATACTCATCCTTCAGCTTAAAGGATTCACACCATTGTTCGATCTCTTTGGGATTATCACATCCCCAGTTGAATGTCGCGTTGGTATTGTTGACAGATTTTTGGAGATATGTGCGTTTGCTGAAAAATTTGTTCATACGCTCCACGTGGACCTCGGCATGGTCGAAATTGTCGTCGATATTTTTAAAGACGTTTTTCATTTCTTCCTCTGTAAGATACATGGAGATCCCCTCCAAAATGAATAGAAAATGACCGTAAGGATGACTTGCTTTGATTGTCTGGATCCATTCGCCATTTGTGATGCTGCCTGCTATATATCTGTTGTTTGATGATTCAGGCAAAAATTTCTTTCTTAGATTAATGACATCCGGAAGATCCAGTTCGTACACCTGATATTCTTTCTCGATAGAAATGCGTTCGACGCGAGGGTCCAAACCGCAGGCAATCAGCACAACAACCGCATCGTCATATTTGTCGACGAATTTTCTTACAGCCTCGTCAAAGTATTTTGTCCGGAGTGAGATATAGCGTTGACATCGTTCATCTGCTGAAAATTTTGAAAAGTCATAATCAACCTTTGAAAGGAGTTCCACCGATTTTGTGTCGACGATAATCGGATTCTCTTCTTTGGATTCTTGTGCTCTCATGTAGAGTGGAATCAAGAGCGTTTCAGAAACATTCTCTTGGAATTCTGGTTTAATTTTACCCATAACTTTTTGTTTTAGTTTTTAGCAGATTGATAAATATTTATTTCAACGCCTGTCGAAAATCGTTTATTAAATCTTCTGTGTTTTCAATACCTGCGGAGATGCGGATCAGAGTGTCTGAAATTCCGTTTTTCTCACGCACTTCTTTTGGCACTGAGGCATGTGTCATGATGGCTGGAATCTCGGCCAAACTCTCCACTCCTCCGAGGCTTTCGGCTGTTGCGAAAAGTTTCAATTTGGATAGAAAACGTTGTGCGTCATCAAGATTGCCTTCCAACTCAAAAGAAAAGACTCCGCCGAAACCTCTGGTTTGAGATGCTGCTATGTCGTGGTGTGGATGATTTTTCAATCCTGGATATAGCACTCGTTTCACTTTTGGCGAACTTTGTAGAAACTCAGCCAATGCCAAAGCATTCTTTTGATGTTGCTCCATACGCACTGCAAGTGTCTTTGCTCCACGTAGTGTCAGATAACTGTCGAAAGGAGAGAGCACCGCACCCACGGCATTCTGATTGTAGGATATTTTCTTATAAAATTCTTCATTGTTCAAGACGACGGATCCACCCAAAGTGTCGCTGTGTCCACCGATGTATTTTGTGGTGCTGTAAACCACTATGTCTGCACCCAATTCAAGTGGATTCTGGAAGTATGGTGACAAGAAAGTGTTGTCTACCACGAGAATTAGATTGTGTCTTTTTGCAATTCCTGCAATTGCTCTGATGTCTGCAATCTTTAATAATGGGTTGGTTGGCGACTCTATCCATATAAGCTTGGTTTCGGCTTTTATCGCTTTCTCAATATTCTCAGGCACTGTTGCATCTACGTATGTCGTTGAAATATTGAAATTTATGAAGACGTTGCTCAACAAACGTCTTGTTCCGCCGTATAGGTCGTCGAAGCCAATTACGTTGTCTCCAGCTTTTAGGAGTGAAATGATGACTGTGGATGCGGCTGCTAATCCTGAAGAAAAGGCAAGTCCATATTTAGCACCGTCTAATGATGCCAGTTTCTCTTCCAACGCTTTTCTTGTAGGGTTAAGACTACGTGTGTATTCGTATCCTGCGGTAGGGCTGTCAGCCTTCTCTCTTGCGAAAGTTGTCGACAAATGTATAGGGACTGCAACGTCGCCGCTTGCTCCATCTCTGAAATCGGGTTCTTCACCATTGTGAATTGCTCGTGTTGAAAATCCTAATGACATAATAGTAAAATTAAATAGTTTATAGTTGGATTTTGTTTGATAAAAAATAGCAACTGGAGTTGGGGACAATACTCATTATTAACTTCAAACTTGATTTTTTACTGTTCGTTCTTGCGAACTCGCAGAAGTGATGGAGGTTAGGGCGTTCCGCCATTAACAATCCTCAATCTTTATCGCCATTTTTTGATCATATTTAAAGCTTCTGATTAATCAAGAATTATAAATTGAGAGTCAGTTTTTTCTCTTTCAGCCAATCGTCGTTGAACATTTTTGAAAGATATTTATTTCCGCTGTCGCAAGCCAAAGTGACGATTCGTTTTGGTGTTGTTTGTTCCTGAGCATAACGTAAAGCTGCGCTTAAAAGAGTTCCTGTTGACGAGCCTGCCAATATTCCTTCTTCTAGCAGAAGCAGTCGTGCTGCGGTGAAACTTTCAGCGTCGGTCACTTCGTAGGCTTTTGTCACTAAATCGAAGTCTGCCAACTTTGGAATGTAATCTTCTCCGATTCCTTCCACGTACCATGAGCCTGTGTTGTCACGTAGCTTTTTAAGATTGATGTAGTCTGCAAGAATAGATCCTTTGGGGTCGGCTAGGATGAATTCGGTCTGCGGACTCACTGTTTTGAAGAATTTTGTCAAACCAGTCAATGTTCCTGCTGAACCAACTCCAACGACAACCGCGTCTACCTTATGCTCCATCTGCTCCCATATCTCAGGGCCTGTTGTCAGGAAGTGCGTGTCGGGGTTGTCTGGATTCTCAAACTGGTTGATGTAGTAACCACCTCGTTCATTTGCGATTTTTGCTGCCAAATCTTGGTAATATTCTGGATGTCCTTTGCCCACGTCGCTACGGGTGATGACAACCTCTACTCCAAGTGCGCGAAGATGATTGATCTTCTCATTGCTCATTTTGTCCGGAATCACCAGCAATAATTTGTATCCCTTCATCCGAGAGGCTAGGGCAAGTCCCAAACCTGTGTTTCCTGCCGTAGCCTCAACAATTAGTTGTCCCGGACGAATGGTTCCACGCTTTTCCGCTTGAACAATCATATTCAATCCTGTACGGTCTTTGATGCTGCCTCCAGGATTTTGATTTTCCAATTTCAAGAAGAGTGAGCTCTTTCCTGTGTTTAATCTTGAAAGTTGTACAAGTGGCGTATTGCCAATCAAATCCAAAACGTTGTTATACACTGCCATATCCGTCATTGTTAGATGTTTAACGAATTTTGAAAGATAAAATGATGAATGATTTAAAAATTATCCAAATAAATGTTTGTGCGGTTTGCAGAAAGTGGAGAGAATACAATGTATGCTCCTACAATTTGCAATCTACTTTAAAATACAAACTTTGTGGAAATATTTGATAGATAAGAACTGTCAGATAGAAGTTCCTTAACAAACCGATTTACAACATCGGCAACAACATCCATCAACGTGACATCGGAAGAGTATCCAACGTGGATTTTTTGGGAATAACAGCATAGTTAATGCTGAAATGATCTCGGCAAATGAAACACGCTCGATAACCATAGACAGACGCATTCGCATCATGCGTCTTACCATTGTAGCTATGTCTATGTTAATTAATGTAGTCATGTTTTTGCCTTTAATTTTTTTGATATTGCAAAATTAATGCTGTTACGAACTTGTTACAACAAAATTGAAAAATATGGAATATTTGCCTATACTTTGCCGTATTGCAGTGTGTTTATTCTATGGGGTGCTTGAAATTAGGAAAGTAAATAGAATATTCTGCTATTTGATAATTGAAACGTAGAAACGAATATGAAGTAGACGGAATATTACCTTATATTAAGATGTAAAAATGAAGAGACGATGCGTATATCAAAAAAAAATGCCGTCTGAATTTGATCCAGACGACATTTTTGGATGTAAGATTTAATTAGATCATTTTCCGCCTACTGATGCGCTGTAGATTCTTTCTAAGAATTGCAATGCACCTTTGTAGCCGATGTGAGAACGATTGACAATGAGAGTCTCTGACGATGGGGTAGAGATCTCGAAGAACAAAGCTCCTTTTTTGTTAGCAAGTGTCAATTCCCAAGAAGTACCCAAAATTAATGGCTTACCTGCTGTGAACTCTACGCCTTCGATTAATTTTTCTACCTCATAACCGTCTTCCTCAAAGTCGACGTCTATGCTTACACCTTCTGATATATTATTCTTGAAGTATTCTGTGATGGCAGGACGGAATTTAGCTGGAGTGTTGTCTGTGATAATCACTCTCTTTGGTATCAATCCGATTTGGTCTGCCAAGAATTTAGAATAAGCCAAAGCATACGCAGCGTCTGCCGTAACTACAAATTCACTTGGCATTCCGTACCAATACTCAGCGAAGAATTCTGAGAAATGCTCAAGATAGTAGTAGTAAATGCTAGCCTCCTGCTTGATGAACTCTTCAGACTGCTTTTTGTCGATTCCCGCATACTCAACCACCTGACGGATGAATTTCGTTGTAGCCTCTTCACCTACAGGAATCTCTGGAATGTGAAGGAATGGCTGGTCGTACTTCTTTTGTAGATGTTCCGCATTCTTCACACCCACCCATGGAGATACAACCAAGTTGAATTGAGCTTGTGGAATTCTTTTCCATGCCTCGACTCCTGGATTCTCAGGACCGAATAGCACATTCACATCGAATCCTGCTCCTCGCAATATACGTGCAAGCTCCTGGTAATCACCTCTCCAGTTCTGGTTGTAGTATGGAGTCTCAAACCATAGGTTGATCAATCCTTTCTTCTTTTCTCCGCTGTAGTCGCCGACGAATTGGTCGATAATCGCGTCTACAACTACTTCATGTCCGTAAAGGTTGTTGCCCTTAAATCCTGCGGTATTGGCGTAGACGATTGGATATCCTGCTTTCTGGTATTTGCCAACCAAGTCTGGGACATTGTCTCCGATCAACTCTCCGGTACAACCTGTCAGAACCACGAACAAATCACCGTCGTAAATCTTTAGTGACGACTTGATAAGATTGTCAAGTGTCTTGATTCCTCCGAATACCACATCGTTTTCAGTGGCATTTGAACTTGGCATGTTACCGCCTCCAGCTGCGATACTTCCCTGGAATCCATTCTCAAAGGTCAACATGGCTGTCGTCTTCAACTGACAGCCTGGACTACAGTTTGCGATTGGAACAGCACCTTTGATGGCAACTACGGTGTTTGTCGCACCCACCGCGCAGGCATATCTGACATCGGATATAACCGAAGGCTTTTTCTTTTGTATTTCGCTCATTTGAATATTTCTTTTGATGGTTTGAATTTTGTGAAATTATTCACCGAGTTTCTCTTCGATGTCCTTGAATACATCTTTGTCGTTGGTGAGTTTGAATGGATCTGTCTGGCTAAACCACCAGTCGTTGTATGGCAGGCGGACGTGACGCTGCAATGTCTTGTTGAACTTTGTACGTGCCAAAACTCCCTTCAAAATCTCACCTACACGCAAGATTCCGTCGTAGCCGATTGGAATATGCTCGTCTCCAAGTGCGAATGTAGGTACACCAAGGTGTCCGGCAACAGATGCCAAACCTGGGTGACGGATGATAAGGAAGTCTGTCTTAACACGTTTCAAAAGTTGTGGCAACTGGAATGCACGTGTCTTGCTGACTGTATAGTGTGGAATATCTCCGTATGTCTCGACCAACTCTTTAAGAGTATCCTGGTTCTTACCTGCTCCATCGTAGACTGGGTCGTGGTGGAATACAAGCGCTGCCTCATTCTTGATACCCAATTCTGCCAATACGCTGATTAGTCCGTGTGCGTAGGCCGAACCTGTCAATACCATTCCATACTTGCCTTTGAAATATTCACGATACTCCTCCAATTTAGGAGCGATACGTTTATGTTCGCTTTCAATGTATTCCTCGACCTCTTTCTCTTTGCCTACAACTTTGGCGACGGCTCTCAACCATGCGTCAGTGCCTTTGATTCCATAAGGCTGTGGAGCGTCGATCTGTGGCACACCGAACTGGTCTTCAAGCGCAGCTCCCATGTATCCTCCGAGTGTCTCACAGAATGTTGTGGTAGCTACTGCCTCTGATGCCTGACGGATCTCCTCAAATGAAGCACAGTCCAATAGATAGTTGACTCTTAATCCAAGTGGCTTCAAAAGGTCTGTGAACCAGTCTGTTCCCCACAATGCTATGATGTTGATAAGGTCTTTCTGCTTCTTTTTCGGATGCTTCTCCACAATTTGTCTCAACACACCGTGGAATGCCACGTCAAAACCTGTACTCCAGTGTTTGCTTCGGAATCCTTCACAGTGCAATGGGATGATTGGAACACCAACCTCTGGCTCCATCTCCTCTGCTACACTGTCGATGTCCTCACCTGTGATTGCAGTGGCACATGCCATAGCGATAAAGATGGCTTTAGGATTATATCTCTCTTTAGCGATGCGGATGGCTTGTCTCAGTTTTGCGGCTCCACCGAACACCATGTCTTTCTCCTGTAGATTAGTGCTGATATTCAGTGTGTTCTGCTGTGGCTTGCCGCGACGAGCAAGACCCATGTGCATTGTCAGATTAAATTTTGCATCCTCACTGCTACAGCCGATAGGAGCGTGGTTGATCAATACGCAGTCTGTAAGGTTTCCAATCTGACATTGAACGATGGCGTTGGAACACATGGTCTCCTGGTTCAATGGGCTCTGTAGCTCACAAAGTCTACAACCTTGTCCTGCACCCTTGCATCCTCCGTGTTTCTTTATGCTTCGCTCATCGTATGCCGATTGTTCAATCAGTTCTTTCGCCGAGCCGTCCCACCCGATAATCGTTCCAAGTCGTAATTCGCGATTTTTGACGGTGGTCATATTTAGATTGATTCTGTTTGCCATAGTGAATTTTACTCTTCTTGATTTTTAAATTTCAATTTTCTTTCGTCGAGCTTGCTATAGTAGCTGACGATTTTTGATAAAGCCTCCTTGATGGGCAACTCGACATCGAAAACCGAGATGGCTTTTCGTTCAAATTGTTTAAGTATGTTACGTCCGATTTTCTTGCAGACTACACTTCTGCAGTCGGAAAGCATTTCGACGGATTCTGATCTTTCACTGCCTCCACAGCCATTTCTGCTTCCACAACCGCTTCCACAGCCAGAATTGCAACCGTCATTGCTGCCAGTCTCGCATCCTGTGCCGCATCCAGCGTTATTGCTAAATTGTTTTTGTTCTGGCAAGTCTGGTGCATCCCTCTTCTCAACTTTTTGGAAGTCAAGACCTTCTACTTCGTAAATTTCAAAGCTTGGGGCTGAACCAAAATGCAAATCGACATTCAGACCATCGGAGGTTGCAACTGCGATTTTATAACTCATACGCCTCCAAATTCTAAATTTTATAAGTGGACGCGTTTTTGTGCGTCCACATAGATATTATTTTAGATGCGATAATCGTCCGCATTATCCATCAAACCGTATTCAAGCAAAATCTCCTCCAGACGCTCTGCTGTCATTGGGGTAGGGATAACGAAACTAGTGTTGTCGATAACAGCTTGTGCAAGATTACGGTATTCCTGAGCCTGGTCTGAATCTGGTTTGTATTCGATAACTGTCTTCTTATTGATTTCAGCACGCTGAACAATATTGTTACGAGGCACGAAGTACAAAAGCTGTGTTCCCAACTCCTTGGCGAAAGCACGAAGCAAGTCCAACTCACGGTCTACATTTCTTGAGTTACAGATGATACCTCCCAAACGTACTCCACCTGTCTTTGCGTAACGCTGGATACCCTTCGCAATATTGTTGGCAGCATACAATGCCATCATCTCTCCTGATGCTACGATATAAATCTCTTTGGCTTTTCCTTCACGGATAGGCATTGCGAATCCTCCACAAACCACATCTCCCAAGACATCATAGAACACATAGTCAAGATCGTCTGTATATGCTCCAAGATTCTCCAACATATTGATTGATGTGATGATACCACGACCTGCACATCCTACACCTGGCTCTGGACCACCAGACTCAACGCAGCGTGTGCCTCCAAATCCCTCTTTCATGATTCTGTCAAGTGAGATGTCCTCACCCTCATCACGGATTGTGTCCAATACTGTTTTCTGCGCAAGACCACCCAACAACAAACGTGTAGAGTCTGCCTTAGGGTCACAGCCTACCACCATTACTTTCTTGCCATGTTCTACCAATCCTGCTGTTAGATTCTGAGTGGTTGTTGACTTACCAATACCACCTTTTCCATAAATTGCTATCTGTCTTATTTCTCCCATTGTTTTGATGTTTTAGTTTTGTGCCACTCAATTGTGACGATCAGTTATTTAAATAAGTTTTGAATCTCGTTGTATTTGTAAATTTTGTCTAGAGCATCGAGCAGCTCACCTGGCAAAGCCATTGCGACAATTCCTTTTTCTGCCAGCAACGCGTTGGCTCCTGCTCCTATGCGTGACGCCGTGACGTATTGGCAATCAGAAAAACATTCCACCGTCTTCTCCATCGATTCTCTTGAATGACTTCCGTTCTGGCAAACTGGTGGCACCGTGCGTTTCTCGACGTAGACCCATTCGCCCTCGAAGAACTGGTATATGTAGAATTCTGAGGCCCTGCCGAAATGTGTGTCGACGGTGTATCCTCCGTCGGTTGAGGCTGCCGCTACTCGAAAAGCATTGTATTCTTTTTTGTTATCCATGTGAAAATGTTTCTGTTGTTGCAAAATCTTCTGAATAAACCTCTTTAGAAAACTCGCTTACTCCTGGCACTCCCACAGCATCTGCTCTGCATCGGTTGCAGTGGCGGAAGACGTCGATATACTTGCCGGCGCTCTTTCTTGCCTCTTCAATCTGGAAGCAGAATGGAGCTTTCTCGTCCTTCAGCTCGTATGTCGGAATCAATGGGATGATGTTGTAGATAGATGCACCCAAAGAGGAAACTGTTTTTGCTATCTTCTCGATGTGCTCTCCATTGATTCTTGGCACCAATACAGTGTTGACTTTTACTGTGATTCCGCTCTCCGCAATCTTACGTATGCCATTCAATTGGTTTTCAATCAAAATCTTGGCTCCTTCCAACGCATCGTATTTCTTGCCGTGGTAGATGACAAACTTGTTTAGCTTGGCTTCTATCTCAGGATCGATTGCGTTTACTGTGACTGTCAGCGAGTCGATTTTTGCCTCGATCACTTTGTCTGCCTTCTCGTCTAGAAGTAGTCCGTTTGTGCTCATACATTTCAGCAGCTGTGGGTACTCTTTGTCAATCAGACGGAATGTCTCTAGGGCTGTGTCTGTTGCCAATGTGTCGCCTGGTCCTGCGATGCCTGCCACTTTGATGTCCGGACATATCTTCAATGCCTTTCTCAATATGGCGATGCTATCTTCAGGGGTGATCACTTTCGCTGTGACACCGGGACGGTGTTCCGTGTCGTTCAGCACACGACTGCAAAATCGACAGCCGATATTGCAAGCCGGACTGACAGGCAAGTGAATTCTTCCGAGGTTGCCTGGCTTAGATGCAAAGCACGGATGGTTATTGCGTAATTTTTCTTGATTTTCAGTCATAAATTTTAGATATAAATCCCCCTTTCGACGGCGTTTCTGCCATCGATGAACATAGAAGATATATTTGAAACTAAGTGATAGTGATTTTTTGGAAAAGCCGTCAAGTCAGGAGTTATACTCCCTTCCCGACGGCTTTTTTACCATCGGCATACGTTGAAAATGTATGTATTTGTGATTAATTATTTGAGAACAATGCTGTTGACAAGTATCTGTCACCTGAATCTGGTAATAACACTACAATGTTCTTGCCTTTGTTCTCTGGACGTTCTGCCAAGATGGTAGCTGCCTTTAGCGCGGCTCCTGAAGATATTCCTACTAGGACTCCTTCACTGATTGCGAAGTTTCTTCCTTCTGTGAATGCGTCCTCGTTTTCGATGGCGATCACTTCGTCATAGATCTTTGTATTCAATGTCTCAGGGACGAAACCTGCTCCGATACCCTGGATCTTGTGTGCTCCTGCTGTGCCTTTCGACAATACTGGTGATGTGGCAGGCTCTACAGCTACCACTTTGATGTTTGGATTCTTCGACTTCAAGAATTCTCCAACGCCAGACAATGTTCCGCCTGTGCCGACGCCAGCTACGAAGATGTCTACCTTGCCGTCTGTCTGGTCCCAAATCTCAGGACCTGTTGTCTCACGGTGGATCTTAGGGTTGGCTGGATTGACGAACTGACCTAGGATGACTGATCCCTGAATCTCTTTGTTTAGCTCATCCGCCTTTGCGATGGCTCCCTTCATTCCCTTAGCTCCTTCTGTCAACACGATCTCTGCGCCGTAAGCCTTAAGAAGGTTTCTGCGCTCAACACTCATGGTGTCGGGTAGGGTAAGGATTGCCTTGTATCCCTTGGCTGCTGCTACTGCTGCCAAACCGATACCTGTGTTACCTGATGTTGGCTCGATGATTGTTGCACCTGGTTTCAAAATGCCTTTCTTCTCGGCATCCTCGATCATCGCAAGAGCGATACGGTCCTTCACTGAACCTGCTGGGTTAAGATACTCCAACTTTGCAAGAATAGTTGCGTTTTTAACTCCTGCCTTCTTCGAATAATTGTTGAGTTTCAAAAGTGGCGTATTGCCAATCAACTCCAATGTACTTTCAATAAAATTAGCCATAATTTTGTTATTTTTTGTTCTTGGTTTCTTGTTTTTTTCTTTTGCAAATTTATGGCGGTTTTTAATTCCCGAAAAAGAAAATTTGAACTGCGGATATAAAAACTATATAAACTGAAAAATGTAGTATACTATACTTTGTTTCGCCTGTTTCAAATGCAGAATGTAGAAGATAATTCTATGAATATATTCCGACGGTGGTGATAGATTTTGTGATGTTTGGGGTGATGTGGGCAAAAAATAAGGTTTGAAGATGGATTTTGTGGGATTTTGCCATAAAAAATAAGCGAACTGACACGAATCCCCATGGGTTTGTGGATGGATTTTGTGGGATTTTGCCATAAAAAATAAGTGGTAAGAAAGAAAAAAGCGAACCGATTATTCCCATAATCAGTTCGCATGTTTGTAAATCTCTTCTTTTAGAGATTGCTATATAATATTAGTCTTCATGATCATGTTCTTCTTCTTCATGGTCGTGGTCATGGTCATAGTCATCGTCGTGATCGTGGTGATGGTGCGACTCTGCGTCGTGCGACAGAATGATATCACGAGCCACCATAGACTGGTTGCCAGCTGCGTCGGTGCAATAGACAACCAAATGGTATGCTCCTGGAGTCGCGTTATCTGAAATCACAATGTCATGATGGTGGACATGAGTGTTACGGAGATTGTTCAGATCATACGATTTCTTAATTGAAAATGGCACAGTCTCGTCGGCTCTAGTCTTATGTCCATGACCATCAAAATTGTTGTGGATCTCTATCAGATAGCTGCCAAGAGCCACGTTGTCGGAAAAATCACATTCAAAATGAACGCTTTCTCCGATACGTAGAGAATCACCGTCTTCTGGCTCATCCAATGTGATGACAGGCTTTGTTGTGTCCGCATCCTCTTCATCACAAGCGGAAAAAGAAACACACATGATAGCTGATAGAACGAAAAACAAAATATTTTTTCCCATTTTGATCGAATTTTAAAAAGTAAAACGAATAGTTGATTGGATATCGATGCCTGCTTCTGGCAAATCGATTTTCCTGTAAAAATTAAGATGATTTAGATGGTAAGTGTTGAGCACGTTTCTTGCATTTAAATGCAGAGAAAGTTTGCCGGATGGTGCCGGAATCTCAACCTTGCCGCCCACATTCAACAGATTATATCCAGGTGTCTCATCCTCATTATGGCACACTCGTCTCTGTGCGGCCACACTCTGGCATTCTGCATACGCTTGCCATCGTTTACGCTCCCAACTTATGGTGTTGCGCATAGTGGCAGGAGGGGAGAACGGAGTGGCTGTGTGCGATTCATAATCATATGTACGCACGTATTCCCCAGAAAACTGATAGAAAAGATCACGCACAAGTTTCACTTTAAGACGTGTCTCTCCACCGAAGAATGAGGCGGGCGCGTCTACATATTTATATATCTGTCCGGCGTCTGGCAGCGTCGACCACTGTCCTGTCGGATGTAAAGAGATGAAATGTGGGTAATAACTGAAGAAAGGAGAAAGAGATAATTCGACTCTTTCCCTACGCAGAGAATAAGACAAATCTGCCTGCCAACCCTGTTCGCCGACCAGACTGCTGTCTCCCAACTCATGACGGAAAGCTCCGTGGTGGACGCCGTTGGATGTCAGTTCATTAGCCGACGGGAGTCGGTAGGCACGTCCGATGGATCCGCGCCATTCATGCCCGTCCTTTGGAGTGTATACGGCTCCAATTGCCAATGAATAATCATTGAAGTCACGAACGACTTCTCCGACATCATTGCCGTGGGCGTCTGTGTGGATATGGCTAATGTCGTATCTGGCGCTGGCGTTGAATGCCCACACGTCGCTCGGTTTATAATTCACAAGATAATAGGCTCCATATTCCCCACGTCGGTACGAAGGGATAAGGAATCCGTAGCCACCGATCTCGTTTTTCTGGAATGAGGCGGACACTCCTATATAATGTTCCCATTCATCGGATGAGGTGAGACGGAATTGCATTTTGCCAGAGATTGTCCGCAGGTCGAGCATCAGCTCTTTGTCTGGATCAACCGCAGGAGGCTGTTGCCCAACAGTGTGGGTATGGAATTTGCTCCATTCCTCTCTGTGGTTCTGTTGGAATCCCAAAACAAACATTGTCTGCGTCTTTTCTGTCGTCCACTTGTTGGTGCTCGACACTTTGAAGTGGTTGACCAGACTATATGGCAGGTCGATATTCCACTTGTCGCCGTCCGACAGCATGTTGCTGTTGTTGGGGATGCCGTGAGCTCCGCTGAAGAATCCTGATTTCTGATAGTTGTCGCTGATGTTAAGCCGACCTTCGTATTTCTTATGACGGAAGGCTAACAGACCGTTCGCGCTTCGTTCTTTACCTGCTGTGTTCTTCAAGCGCCTATCATTGATAGGGAGTCTCATGCTCAGATAGGTGAAACTGTCTGCCGGCACACGATAGTCTCCCCAATGACGTTCTGTAAAACGAATCTGGGTATAGAATCTTTTTCGCTTGAATGCAAGCATGGCCGAACCGCTCATCCCGGAGCATACACTCTGATGCTGGAACAATACCTCTCCAGACAAAGTGTCCTCGTAAGGAATGACGGGAGGCAGGATTTCAATCGCGCCACCCATAGCGTCGCTTCCATACAGTACGGAAGCCGGACCTTTGACGACCATAACCCCGTCAACATGGAACGCGTCAATCTCGAGTCCATGGTCGGCTCCCCATTGTTGCCCTTCCTGCTTCACACCGTTCTCCGAGACCACTACACGCTGAAACCCCAATCCTCGGATCATCGGTTTGCTGAATCCCACACCGATGTCCATGGCCTGCACTCCTTCCGTGTGGGAGAGCGCGTCCATGAGGCTATGACCCATGTGCAGATTAATCTCTTCGGAAGCAATGTTTACGGAAGGGGCCGCAACCACTCCCGTCACCGGCATTCTTGTGCCGGCCACGACAATCTCTTCCAGCTGAAATGTATCCGCCAGATCTGTGTTTTGCGCATGAATAGTCAGGGATGAAAAGCATACCAGCAGAAAGAATATGGTATGTTTTATCCTCATTGTATTTGCCTTTTGTTGAGAAGAAGACATGATCTTCTCCCTTCAGTTAATTATAAGAAAATAGATTAACAAAAGGCAGGAGGGGCACGTTGGCTCGGCAGACACACGTCGCGACGGATGACATCTTCTGACAGCCATAAAATAGAGGTTGAGACCTCTGGCAGTGTTGCCGAGAAAGAGAATAGGGGTGGGACAATAATGGATTCGTGGAAGAAATCACATAGGAAACAGTCGTCATGAGTGGGAACCCATTTTATCAGGTGTCCGTGACACTGTTCATGTTTGTGACAATTGTCTTGACATCCGAAGATGACAGTCTCATCCTGCGACTCATGGAAGTGCATAAAGCTACCGGCGAGTATCGTAAGATAAACCGCCAGCAAGACATTTGCTATCCTAAATCGTTTGATGTCAAGTTCTTTCACGTTGATTGTGATGTTACATATTATATATACAGACAGCCGTTTCGCATTATAAAATGTTGTTTGGCTGAGTTGTTGCATTGCCAGTTTCGTTCTAGTTGCAAAAATACGTAAAAATTTTCAGAGATAGAAAAAAAATGATGAAAATGACGGATAAATTGGTAGAGACGGTGCGCGCACCGTCTAGATTTTATCGAAAGATTGCCTGTTGGAAAAGACGGTGCACGCACCGTCTCTACGGTTTGTTTTAATCCTTGTTTTAGTGGAAGATGGTCTGCGAGACGGGCAAAACAAAAATTATGGCAGAACTAAACGAAAGAGAGTCTTAATCCTTGTTTTAATGGAAGATGGTCTGTTGTAGAGACGTTGTGCACAACGTCTGTACGTAATCCTTGTTTTAATGGAAGATGGTCTGCGAGAAAAATGAACAATTTCATGTCTTTGAGAGTATTCCGATGTCTTAATCCTTGTTTTAATGGAAGATGGTCTGCGAGTAGACCGATCTGAAGAATGGGTCAAAAAGCAAAGATCTGTCTTAATCCTTGTTTTAATGGAAGATGGTCTGCGAGGAGCCACACAAAATACTTATGACTTGGTAAATTTGAGTCTTAATCCTTGTTTTAATGGAAGATGGTCTGCGAGATTTTTTCCTCATCCATACAACTTTTAATGAGCCAAAAAGTCTTAATCCTTGTTTTAATGGAAGATGGTCTGCGAGACAATGGCAAATCTAAAGAAAATCGCGGCATTCGGTGCTGTCTTAATCCTTGTTTTAATGGAAGATGGTCTGCGAGCCAGGAAACAAATTCAGCAGGACAGATGTATGTGTATAGTCTTAATCCTTGTTTTAATGGAAGATGGTCTGCGAGACACGGTTTATTCTATGACCCCATATCGGTATAGAGTTGTCTTAATCCTTGTTTTAATGGAAGATGGTCTGCGAGTTCTAGGCACATTCCTTGCAGGAGGCGCCTTAGGTGTGTCTTAATCCTTGTTTTAATGGAAGATGGTCTGCGAGACAATTGTAACCCAGGAAACAAATTCAGCAGGACAGAGTCTTAATCCTTGTTTTAATGGAAGATGGTCTGCGAGTTTGCTCTAATAAAAATATTCACACTGCATTTTGTGGGTCTTAATCCTTGTTTTAATGGAAGATGGTCTGCGAGAGGGTGTCCTGTCGATGTACTGACAATCTTTGTTGAGGTCTTAATCCTTGTTTTAATGGAAGATGGTCTGCGAGCCCAGCCATTGCTAAAGAGATTGCTTCCAGTCGTGTGTCTTAATCCTTGTTTTAATGGAAGATGGTCTGCGAGCCAAAATGGTGGAGGAGCCGTACTGTTGGTACGAACCGTCTTAATCCTTGTTTTAATGGAAGATGGTCTGCGAGTAGACCAGCATTTCGGTCTACAAGTCTCTGAAAGAGGTGGTCTTAATCCTTGTTTTAATGGAAGATGGTCTGCGAGATTATGTTATCGAGTATAAGTACTCGTATTGTGACGGTCTTAATCCTTGTTTTAATGGAAGATGGTCTGCGAGAAAAATTAAAAAAAACCTTCAAAAAAGTTTGCAGTTAAGTCTTAATCCTTGTT
>OCTX014540648.1_pt1 | contig 97809 bp, 149 predicted proteins | sample 1539691 | NCBI WGS metagenome assembly OCTX01 (sample SAMN02144231, study PRJEB22623) | gut metagenome | biome: sheep rumen | host: Ovis aries | place: New Zealand
TGCAAAAATCATATCACCAGGTTCACATGTTTCACCTACATATGTTCCTGCAGTTCCAACAACCCAATAATAACCTTTTTTGTAGTTCGTAGGAGCAAATGTCGTAGGTGCTGTACCTTGAAACGCGGCCGCACCTGTTTGTGCGGTTTGAATGGCTGATGTTACAAATGCAGTAGTCGCAATTTGAGTTGAATTTGTTCCAGCAGTAGCGGTGGGAGCGGTGGGTGTACCAGTTAAAGCAGGTGAAGATTTTAAACCAATAACAATATTTGGAATTGTACTATTATTTACAGTTAAAACAATATTATCTCCTCTTAAAAAATTAATTTGTTCATTTTCTTGTGCTGCTTCCATAGGAGTCAGTTCAGATGAATTTGTTTGAGCACAAATTACTCCAAATGCATTTTGATTTACTTCAGCTCCAGCTTCAATACCTTCTAACTTTGTTTTATCAGTAGAACTCATAACACCAGCGGAAGAAGTGGTAGCTGTTGGAATAACAGCAACTCCATTAGAAACAACAGAAGTTGTTCCTATTTTTACGTCACTTACTCCAGTATCTAATCCATCCGCATAATTTTTAGCTGCTTGTAAAGCATCAGCAACTGCTTTAGGAGACGCGGCGGTCCCGCCAGAGGCGGCAGTAGCTGTTCCATTAGTAACATCTGAAAGCTTTACATGTCCATAGTTACTTCCAGTTCCTACTCCATATGTAGTAGCTGTAGAAGCATGACTAACAGGTGCTCTGCTTGTATCAGTTGGATGAACATGATCACCTCTTGCAAATGTTGTCTAGATACCAACAGCTGCAGTCCCATTCATTTTCGGAGTTGTAGTAGAGGCTGCCGCGCCTTCAGGAACATCCGCGCTAGTAATAAAACCACTATCATTAGTAATATCAGATGTTTTAGTAGGAACAGAAATATTAGCTATTTTATTAGTAATTGTTACAGTATTTCCATTTTTTTGAATACCTTCAAGAACATTAACTTGTGCTCCTTCGGCAATCCCAGCTAATTTTGTTTTTTCATTACTTGTATAATCGTTAGACGACAAACCTTTTCCATCTACTTTATCAACTTTATTAGCAATTGTCGCTTTAATTTTTTCCCAAAAATAGGCAAGACCATTATAGTCTAAATATTTATTTGCCATATAAACCTCCTTATAGAGACATCATTCTTAATATATCCTATGTAGGAATAGGTTCTATATCAGTTTTATTAGACCAAATCTATTTTTCTAATTCTGTAACATGGATATTAACATCATTAATATGTTGTAATAATAAATTCTATAATTGTACTCCAATAAAAGGTAATTTTTTTATACGATTTATTCCATCTCCTATTTTTATTTTAGGAATTAATATATTATCATTTGTTATTCCACCTGCATCTGAATATATATATAAACATCCTTCTTTAGAAATCTGTTGATCTCTTCCTCTTTCAGCCCACTGTCTAACAGTAAGAACCTCAAAAGCCATAGAAGAAGAATTAAATAAAGTATCTAAAGCTTCTTTAACATTAGAAATATTTTCTGTATATATATACTATATATCTTCAGCAGAAGGAGTTGGTGGAAGAGGTGGTAAAGGAAAATCAGGATTTATTAAAATTCTAGTCTCATCTACATCTATATAAAATTTACCATCATCAGTAGTAAAATATGCATATCCATCATGAACAGAAGTCGGTAAGTTCTATGATGTCCCTCTAAATATTTTAAATAATGCCATAAATCTATTCTCCTTTCTATATTTTTAAAGAAGATTATATAGATTATTTTTCATATAAAATAAAAATATTCTTAATATAAATTATTTTTCCTTGACCAAAAAATTAATTTGATTTTTAAAAAAATATATTATATAATATAAATAAGAAAAATAAGGAGAAATTAATAAAATACAATGAATGATAATTTAACTACTGCTACTAATGCTTTATATTATACAGCAGCAATTCCTGATGCTAGTATTAGTACTAGGACTACTAATATTTATGCTGATCAAATTATGAATACATTGAATACGTTAAAATATAATTCTATTTAGAATATAACAAATTCTGTTTAGAATATAACAACAACAATGACTGATATTTCTATTACCATAAAAGATTCAAATGAAATAGTTAAAACAAAAGAAATAGTTCCTGAAATGGTTTATTTATTTACATTCGCGGACGGCACCGTGATAAAAACCGTATGTAATAAAGAAGATACTTTTAATTTTGAATATGCCTTTTATTTAGCAATTGCTAAAAAATTATTTAGTAAAGCATATACTTTAGATGGTGTAATGCATATGGCAGAAGAATTAAGGTATCAAAAATATTATGTAAAACTTGTGAATAAAGCTATTAAAAATTTCTATAAGGAACAAAAAGAAGAAGTAAAAAAACTAGAAGAAGAAAAACTAAAAAAAGAACGTCATAAGAAATTTATTGAAAAGAAAATTGCTAAAAAAAGAAAAAGAAAAAGAGATAAAAAAGTAGAATAATTATGAATAAAAGAATAAAAAAGAAAAAAGGAATTTATACTAAATTTAAAGATAAAGAAACTTGGGATCTTGGATATACTGTTGCTGCTTTTACACTCCCCAGGCTTAAACGATATAAAAAATTAAATAACGGAGTTCCTGGGGCTGTTTTATTTCAGGTTAATGAAGAAAAAATTCATTTTAATAATGATGAAGAACGTTTAAATAATGCAAAAGAAAAATGGGATGCTGTATTAGATCGCATAATTTGGAGTTTTGAACAAATTGTTAATCCAACTGAAGAACCAGAACTTGAAAAAGGCGAAGATTGGAAAGATTATAGAATGAGATATGATGTTTATAGTAAAAAAGTTCAAGATGGAATAAATTTATTTGCAAAACATTTTCAAGATTTATGGTGGTAATATAAATAATTAAAATCAATCAATAATATTATTGATTGATTTTTTTTAAAATTTATTATATAATATTTATAGAATAAAGAAAGGAAATGATTTTATGAATTATATAAAAGTACATGATACTAATCATAATCTTTTATTAATAAACTTAAATAAAGTATTATATTTTTATAGAGATATTTATTCAAAACACGTATGTATAAATTTTGAAAATAAACAGACTCTTTTTATTTTAGAAACAATGGAAGAGATAACAACAAAAATACTAAAGAAAACAGGAGAGTAATATGAGAGATATTAATAGACTAGATGATTTTTATGATACGATAAAAGAATACCATAAAACCTATTTTCCTGACTGGAGGGTTGGTCAGTTTATGTATAACTTTGCTGGATGGCTTTATGAGAAATATAAAAGAGATTGGTTTTATGTAGAAGAAGATAAAACTCTAGAATATATGAAAGTATTTTTGAAAGAAGTTGTAGGAATTAAAGAATAATAGAGAGGAAGATAATGAGACTCTGGCATAAAGATTTAATTTCAATTTTACCACGAGAACAGCTTATAGCGCAATGGAGAGAACTTTCTGCCATAGCAGGAGCAATCCAAAAAAATGGAACACCTAATCATGGTTTAGTCAACTTTGTACTTGATTATGATTATAGTCATTTTATTTCTTATGCTTATTATATTAGAGAGGAAATGACTAAACGTGGTTATCGAACTATAGATAAAGTGTGGTATAAAATTACTTCTTTGAAAGAAGATGGTGATATTCTTCCAATAGAAGAAGTATATAGAGAAAAAATGGATGATTTTTATCTCCATGTTTGTTTATATAATCTTATGGAAAAAGCTTCTTGTGGAATGATTGAAGAACCTTATTCTAATTATATAAGCACAAAATGGTTTAAAGAGGTGATATTTAATGCTTAATAAAGACGGTATTCGTGAATTAGCATACGTTGTAGTAATAGATGATATTATTTCAATAAAAGGATATGATAGAGTTGAACTTGCTCATGTAGGCGGTTGGACTATAGTTGTAGGCAAAAATGAGTTTAAAGTAGGAGATCCCGCTATTTATTTTGAAATAGACTCTAAACTTCCTGAAGTAAAACCTTTTACTGATATGGAGTTTCTTGCTAAAAAACATTATAAAATTAAAACCCAGAAAATGTGTAAGTCTATTTCTCAGGGGCTTCTTATTTCAGCAGAACAGCTTGGATGGGAAATAAAATATAATCCAGAAACTTTTATTCCTTATATTCAGGATGATGAAGGACAGGAACATTATCCAAGCGGTGAGACTCGTTTTCTTACTAAAAAACTGGGTGTAACTTATGAGGACCCAGATGATAATCGTCGTAAGGCGCCCGCCGCGGATAAATATAAAAAGATGGCTCAGCGTAATGGGAAACTTTTCTCACGACAGCCTTTCCGTTGGCTTATGAAAAGAGGGTGGGGAAAGAAACTTCTTTTTATCTTCTTCGGTCGCAAAAGAGATAAAGATACTGGCTTTCCTACTAAATTTCCTTTTATTAAAAAGACTGACCAGGAACGTTGTGAAAATATGCCTTGGGTTTTAAATGATAAAACCCCTTACATTGTAACTGAAAAATGTGATGGCAGTTCTGCAACTTATATCCTTGAACGAAAGCTTTTTAATAGATTTGAATTTTATGTATGTTCTCGTAATGTGAGACAGCTTACTCCTGAACAAAAATCTTTTTATGATGATAACTACTATTGGGAATGTGCTATTAAATATGATATTAAGAACAAGCTTAAGAATTATTTAATTAATCATCCTGGGCTAGATTATGTTTGTTGGCAGGGAGAAGTATGTGGGCCTGGTATTCAGAAAAATCCACATGGCTTATCTGAAACTCATCTTTTCTGCTTTCATATGATTGATTCTGAAAAAGGAAAATATGATATAAGAGAAGCAATAGAAATTTGGGAAGAATATGAAATGGAACATGTTCCTATTAGATATAGTTGCTATGTTTTTCCTGATGACTTTGAAAGATTTAAAGAAACTGCTGAAGGATATTATTCAAGTGTAGTTTGCGAAGGGAAAGATAAACAGCCAAGAGAAGGATTTGTATATTATAAAAATACCGATCCTAATTTTAGTTTTAAAAATGTCTCTCGTAGTTATCTTTTAAACCATTAAATATTATATTATATAAGTAGAGAAATATTTTATTTATGTTTAATATTTCTCTACTTTATTTTATTTTTTAAAAAATTTATTGTATAATATTATTATAAAGAAAATGAATAATAAAAATATACAATGAAGAGGTGATGTTTTTTGAAAAAAACAAAAAATGCAAGGTTAAATTGTTTAAGTGACTTTTATTGTACCTATTGTGGACACAAAGGAATTCCTGTTATTAGAAAAGTAGGAGCAGAAAGAGAATCAGGTCATTTAAAGAAACTTTTTTGTTTGTATTGTCAGCAAGAGAGAAATATGGTAGAAATAAGAAATAAAGGAAAGTACACTCTCGAAACTTTTGAAATTGAATATAATGGTGGAAATTTTGTAAATGGTGAAAGAGTAAAACCATATGGACAATTTGTTGCAGAACATTATTACAATGAAATGAAACGCGGGAAGGGGTATAACGGCAATGTTGAATAAGAAACCCATTTTATATATCTCTTGTGGAGTACCTGGGTCTGGTAAATCTACTTTTTTAAATAAAAATAAAAAAGAAGATGAAGTTATTGTAAGCCGTGATGAAATTAGATTTTCTATCTTGAAAGATGGAGAAGAATATTTTTCTCATGAAGATGAGGTTTATGATAAATTTATCAATACTATCGTAAGAAATCTTGAAGCTGGAAAAAATGTATATGCTGATGCTACTCATTTGAATGAAAAAAGTAGAGCAAAAACTTATAATGCAGTAACAAATTCTACAGATGTAGAGTTCTCGCTTGAAGCCATTTATTTTGACGTTCCTGTTGCTATTTGTTTAAATAGAAATGAAAATAGGAAAGGAACAAAAACTTATGTTCCTAGGGGAGTAATTAGACGTATGGCTGCAAGTTATACTTTTCCTGAATTTAATAAACCTTTTCAAAAAGTATGGAAGGTTAATAAAGACGGAAAAGTAAGCAAATGTTTTTAAATTTAATAAAAAAGGAGATACTATGATTTGGTTTACAAGTGATTGGCATTTTTGTCATGATAAAGAATTCATATATAAACCTAGGGGTTTTGATAACGTTACCGATATGGCCGCCGCGATTATTAAAAATCATAATGAAGTTGTAAATTATGATGACGATGTATATTGTCTTGGTGATTGCATTTTAAATAACCTTGAACAAGGTTTAGAATATATAAAGCAGCTTAAAGGTAATATTCATATTATTAAAGGTAATCATGATACAGATAAAAAAATAGAAGCATATAAAACTTGTTATAATGTAGTAGAAATTTGTGATATAAAAATTATTAAATACTCAAAAAAAAGAAGATTTTATCTTTCTCATTATCCTACTATTGTAGCAAATCCTGGATACCCCATTATATGGAATTTAAGTGGTCATACACATAGTAAAGAAATTTTTTCAAATTATCCTTTTGTTTATAATGTAGCTTTAGATGCTCATGAGTGTTATCCTGTATCAATGGATACTATTGTTAAAGATACTATAGAAAAAGAGAAGGAGTATTATTAATGAAATATAGAATCATTTATTCAGAACTTGTTGATGATTGGGGAACTGTTGCCTATATTCAAACAAGAGATGGAATTTTTTCTGGCAAATCAAAATGCAGTAAGGAAGATTTAGACAAAGATAGATTTTCTCTTTATGTAGGTGAACGTTATGCAGAGATTAGAGCAGTAATGAATTGGACTAAATATAAACAGAAAAAAGCCCAGGCACAGAAAAAAGCCTTAGAAGATCTTCTCATTGATATTAATCTAAATGTTCCAGAAGCTAAAACAAATCCTATGATTAAACGCGTTTATCATAGAATTAATCAGTATCAAAAAGAAATAGAAGAACATAAAAATAATTATAATGCACTAAAAAATTCTATCATTAAAATGGATAAAGAAAGAGATGAAATTTTAGATAAATATCAAACGGACATTATAGAATAATTTATTTAAATAAAAATATATATATTTATATAAAAGATTTGATTAATTTCAAATCTTTTTTATTTTATAGAATGATAATGGTAGGTGAATATAAATGTTTAATTTAAATTTAAACAAAAGAGCAGAAAGATTACAGAAAAAAACTTAGAACTGGTAGATAGAAAAGCCAATTTTAATAGCTGAGCAAGACCTACAAGAAGATATTAAAGATACTAAAAATAGAAAAAAACTCCCTAAAGAATAGAAAAAAGCATTAACAACAACGAAATTTTTAATGCTGTTTTTATTTATAAGTTGTTCTATTATATAGTTATTTACTATGTACGCAGTAATAAAAGGAATGAATATGGGATATGGAATTGATTTTACCCCTTTAACCATGTTAATTTCCGCGGTTGTTGCTTAGACTATTGGATTTTCTGTTTATTCTTTAAAATCCGTTAAAGAAAATACTAAAGGCGGAATCATTTTTGAAACAGCTATGATGAATAGCTTAAAACAGGATGAAGAAGAAAACGAAGAAAACAAAGAAAATGAAGAAAACGAAAAGGAGATTGCAGAAGGATGACTGATTTGATGAAATTTATGGTTGATAATTGGTATGTTCTTGTTTTAGCAGTAGCTATAATAGTAGTAGGAGTTTTTTATGCTAAAAAATTTTTATCACTTTCAAGAGAAGATCAAATAGCTAAAATTAAAGAATGGTTATTAGTAGCTGTAGCTGAAGCTGAACAAGTATTAGGCGGTGGTACAGGTCAATTAAAATTACGCTATGTATATGATAAATTTATTACTAAGTTCCCTGAAGCTGCTAAATTCTTATCTTTTGAAGAGTTTAGTATAATGGTAGATGAAGTATTAGTTAAATTTAATCATATTCTTGCCACTAATGATAGAGTAAAAACATTTATTGTAGGAGAATAAAGGAGGAATGTTATTAAATGAGTGTTAATTTTAAAAATTTTACAAATAAAATTTCTAATTGTAGCGGAGATGAAAAGAAAAGATTAAAAGGTGGTAAAGCAGGAGATCAAACTAAAACAGAATGGTGTATAAGAACTTGGTATAATAGACCATGGACTTGTGTATTAAGACACCCTAATCAATAGGTAAGATAGTTAATTGCTGAATTAGGTATTGAAGCCGCGACTAATGATTTAATTGGATATGATCAGAATCAACGTACTACTTATTGGGTACAACTTAAACAAGTTGGTTTTAGACCTATTAAAATAACTGTAGCTTGTGAAGCAGACTGTTCTGCTGGGGTAATTGCTAATGTTAGAGCTGTTGGTTATTTATTAAATATTGATAAATTAAAAAATATTGATGCTTCTTATACAGGAAATATGAAAGCTGGATTTAAAAAAGCTGGATTTGAAGTTTTAACTGATAGTAAATATTTAAAGAGTAGTGATTATTTACTTCCTGGAGATATATTATTATACGAAGGACATCATACTGCTACTAATTTAGGTATTGGTTCTAAAGTAAAAAATTACACTTTAATAGAAGAAAAGAAAGTAGAAAAAGAAAATGCTAAAGTAGTTAAAAAAGAAGAGACTTCTAAAGTTACCCCTGTTAAAATTACTAAAGTCCCAATTAATACAACTGGAAAATATAATAATACAGTATTGGTAAATGGTGAAGTTACAACCTTATTAAATATTCGTAAAGGGCCAGGTAAAACTTATACTAATCTTACTTCTTATCCAGTTTTAACTGCTAAAACTAAAGTCGGTATTTGTGATGCAGTGAAAGCAAATAATGGAACTACTTGGTATTATATTAAAATAACTGGCAATAAAGGTTAGAAATATGGATTCGCAAGTGCTAATTTTATAAAATTAATTTAATAATACAGGAAAGCAAAATTTGCTTTCCTGTTTTTTTATTCTATATAAAAGTATATTTATTAAAAAAATAATTTGAAAATTAAGAAAATTTATTGTATAATATAATAGAGAAATATAAATGAAGTTTAAAATTTAGGAGAATAATTTTATGGGAAAAATTTACGATAAAGATAGCATCGAGTCGTTAAGCCCTCTTGAATTTACGAGATTACGTCCACAGGTATATGCTGGTGATACAACATATGCCACTCAACTTTTAGTAGAAATACTTTCAAATTCTATTGACGAATTTAGAGCTGGACATGGGAACGAAATTTTAATTGAAATAGATAAAGATATTGTAATGGTACGAGATTATGGTCAAGGTTTTCTTGTTAATGAAATAAGAGAAGATGGCAAATCTATTTTTGAAGCAGCTTTTTCTGTTCTTAATACTTCTGGTAAATATAGAGAAGATGGAACTTATGAAGGAACAAGCCTTGGTTCTTTTGGAATCGGGAGTAAAATAACCACGTTTCTTAGCCATAAACTTGAAGCACAAACATGGAGAGATGGAGAGACAGAAACTATCTTTTTTAATGAGGGTGTTTTTGTTAATAGAAGCGTTAATAAATCAAAAGAACCTAGTGGAACATATGTAAGATGGCAACCTTCAGAAGAATTTTTTACTCATACAGAAGTAGAGATTAAAAAAGTAAAAGAACTTTGTAAAACTATCGTATGTCTTTGTCCTGGATTAACTATTTATTTAAAAGATAATGGAGATTTATCTGTATATAAATCAGAAAACGGTATTGATGATCTTGTAAATATGGCAGTAAAAAATACTGAACTTATTAATAATCGTTTTCATATGAATTATGAAAAGGGTAAAAATAAGATTGATATGGTATTTACGTATACTTCTAATTATTCATCTACTATTGTTCCATATGTTAATGCAGGTCTTACTGATTCAGGTCAGCATATCACTCAAATTAAAACAACTATTACTAGAGTATTTAATAAATTCTTTAAAGAAAAAGGTTGGATTAAAGAAAAAGATGAAAACTTAACTGGCGATGATATTCAAGAGGGTATGTATATAGTATTTAATATTACTGCTCCTAATGTTGCTTATGATGCACAGGTCAAGAGTAGAATTACAAAAATTGATATGTCACCTTTTACCGAAGCCATTGTTGAAGAATTAGAATATTGGTTATATAATAATGAAAAAGAAGTAAAAGGAATCGCGGAAAAGGCTATAAATGCGCGGAAGGCGCGGCAGGCAGCTAAGAAGGCACGCGAAGCTGCTAGAGGGCAAGCTAAGAAAAAAGAAAAGGTTATTAAGTTTGATACTAAGCTTGCTGACTGTTATAGCAAAGATCGTTCTAAATGTGAGATATATATTGTAGAAGGTGATTCAGCAGCAGGGAACCTCAAAACGGCACGAGATAATGAATTTCAAGCAGTTATGCCGGTAAGAGGTAAGATTCTTAATACATATAAGGCAACGTTAGATAAAATACAGAAAAATGCTGAAATTATGAATATGATTAATGCTTTTGGCCTTACTATTGATACAAAAGCTATGAAAGTAACATATCATCCGTCTGATTTACGATATGGCAAGATTATTATATTAAGCGATGCCGATGTAGATGGAAGTCATATTAAAAATCTTTTTTATACTTTTATATGGAGTTTTTGCCCTGAGCTTATTAAAGAAGGATATATATTTGCTGGCGTACCGCCGCTTTATAAAATTACTACTTCAAAAGGATATAAATATTTGAAAAATGACGCGGCCCTCTTAGAATATAGAGAAGCTAATAAAGGTAAGAAATATACCGTTAATAGACTTAAGGGATTAGGAGAAATGTCTATAGACGAAACAGAAGAAACTTTAACAAATCCAAATAATAGAGATATAAGACAAATTACGGTTGAAGATATTGAATCTACCAATAAACTATTTGATGATTTAATGGGCGCGGCAGTGATACCACGAAAGGCATTTATTAAAGAACATAGCAAAGAGGCTACATATAATGCAGAGTAAATTAAATTGTATATGCAAGATAAAACCGTTAAAAAAAAATGGTTATTTAGGCTACAATAATGATGTAATAGATATTAGTAAATAGCTTGTTCCTGGAATATATTTTGGAGTACAACATGATGGAAAATATATTATATGGACGCATTATGAATCAAATTCAGGATATTATCCTAAGTATTGTCCAATGTGTGGGAGGCAGTTAATAAATGTAGAACAATAAAAAATGGAAAAGGGTAACTAAGGAAGAATTGTTAAATTTTATAAAAAATTATCCTTTCCCATTAATACAAGATTTTTATATGGATTGGTATTCTTGGAATGACTTTAGTGACAATAAAAAATGGCCTGAGTCTATGGTAGCTAGAGCTTTTGAAATGTATAATGAAAAAGAGTATTTAATAAAGGAAGACTTAAAAGGTATTTAAAATTATGAGTTGTTATTTTTGTAATAATATTAAAAACTTAGATGAAATGAAAAAACTTGCTCCTTGGGATAGAGATGACGCTATTGTAAAAGATTCCTCTGGAAGAATTAGTTTATGGATAGAATGTGATGATTCTTATTATAGCCGTCCTATAATGGATATTTCTTTCTGTCCAAAATGTGGAAAATATTTATATGATACAGAGGAAAAATAATAATGAAATTTTAAGTAGATTATATTATTTTGAAGAAAGTTTAGAAGATATAATGGAGAATTTAAATATAGGAAAATATAGGTAATAAACATTCACAGGAGGCTACATATGCAATTTAACAAAGAAAAGGCTATTAAAATTTTAACAGATGAATTATCCTATGCCTATTGTGATAATTGTGCAAATAGTAAAAATATTGAAAACTGTGATGATTGTCATAGAAAATATCAAAATTGGGCATTAGATAAAGATACAGCAACTTATATTATAGATAGAATTATTAAGGAGTGTTAATTATGCAATTTAAAGTTAAATTAAATTTAATAAAAGATATTCCTAATATTAAACTTTCAACTTTAAAATCAATTATAAATGCTCCTGTTTTAAAAAATGATAAAGTTATTGGTACAATACTTGATTATAATTTAACAACAGATGAAGTTATATGTTAGTTTTTAAATAATAAATGGATTACAAATTTTAATCAAGAAGCTAATACAATAATAGATATAGAAATAAAGGAATAGAATAATGCAAACAAATGATTTAACAAAAGAATTAAGTACAAACTTTATAGAATATGCTGTCGCGGTTAATACTGATAGAGCTATCCCCGATGCAAGAGACGGTCTTAAACCAGTAGCAAAGCGTATTCTTTGGGATGCCTATACAAATAAATTTACATATAATAAACCCCATGTTAAAGCAGCTCGTATTGTAGGTGATACACTGTCGAAATGGCATCCTCACGGTGATGCTTCGGTATATGGTGCTATGGTACGATTAAGTCAACCATGGGTAATGCGATACCCACTTATTGATTGGCATGGATCAAACGGGAATATTGCGGGTGATGGACCGGCCGCCGCGCGTTATACAGAAGCAAGGCTTGCAAAAATTTCAGAAGAAGGACTTCTTTCTCATGTTAAAGAAAATAATGTAGATTTTATCCCAAACTATGATGAATCTCTTGATGAGCCTGTGTGTTTGCCATCTAGCTTCCCTAATCTTTTATGTAACCCTAATTCCGGCATTGGGGTGGCAATGGCGTGCAATTGGGCACCTCATAATCTTCGTGACGTTGCATTGGCGATTTGTAAGTATATGGATGGTAATGTTCCTCAACTTCCAGGTCCTGACTTTCCTACCGGCGGATTAATTATTAATGAAAAAGATATTCCTAAAATTTATGAAACAGGTCATGGTAGCGTAAAAATTAGAGCAAGATATAAAGTAGAAGGTAATAAAATTATTTTTTATGAGGTTCCATATGGACAAACGATAGAAGGATTATTAGCAGAACTCGGAGATTGTTGTGATAAAAAAGAAATAGAAGGAATCATAGATGCTCATGACGAATCAAACAAAAAAGGAATTAGAATTGTTATAGAAATTTCTAAAGGATTTGAGCCTTCAATAGTATCAGAAAAAATATATACGCATACTAATTTCCAAACCTCATTTGCATTTAATCAGGTAGCCCTTGTTAACAAGACACCAACTGAATTATCACTAAAAGATTGTTGCAAAATCTATGTCGAACATAATAAAGAATGTCTTATTAAAGAATTAAATTTTAATCTTCAAAAAGCAAAAGACAGACTTGAAATTGTAGAAGGTCTTTTAAAAGCGCTTGAAGATATTGATAATATTATCGCTCTTATTAAAGCAAGTGAAAATAGTTCAATAGCTAAAGAAAAATTAATTGAAAAATATGATTTTACTGAAAATCAAGCTAAAGCTATTCTTGCTATGAGATTAAGTTCTCTTACAAAACTTGACTCTATTGAACTTAATGAAGAAGCAGAAGAACTTAAAGATAAAATAGAAAATTTTGTTTTAATTCTTGATTCTGATGAAAAGCAAAAATGGATTATTAAAAAAAGATTAGGTGAACTTGTTGAAAAATATGGTGATGATAGAAAAACTGAAATAACTCAGATTGATATTAAACAAGAAGAAAAAGCTAAAAAAGAAATTATTCCTGAAGATGTAGTAGTAGTTCTTACTCAAGGTGGAGATATTAAACGTATTCCTAAAATGAGTTTTAAAATACAGCATAAAAATACAAAAGGAATAAAGACTACCGAAGAAAATATTCTAACCTCTTTCTCTACTAATACTCTTGATACAGTTATGATTTTTACATCAAAAGGTAAGATGTATAAACTTCCTGTAAACAAGATTCCTATTGGAGATAATAAATCAAAAGGAATCAATCTTAGTGGCATCTTTACTTTTGAAAACGGAGAAAAACTCCAAGCTGCAATTAATCTTAAAGAAAATACTAATGCAGAATATGTAGTATTTTTCACTAAAAATGGATTAATTAAAAAGACTAAGTTAGATGAATATAAAAACCTCAGAAAAAATAGCGGCGCCCCTGCCATTAAACTTAAAGATGGTGATAGTCTTGCGAATGTAACATTTTTAAAAGATGAAGATGTTATTATTATAACTGAAAAGGGAATGAGTGTAAGATTTGAAACTTCTTCTATTGTTCCAACTAGTAGAGTTACAATGGGAAGAAAAGCTATTAAACTTGCTAATGAAGATAGAGTTTTAGTAGGTATTCCTATTAATAAAAAAGATGAAAAGAAATTTCTTGTAACTGGAACTGAAAATGGTTATGTGGTTAAGACTCCTATTGAATCTTTTACTAATCAAGGTATGAATTGTAAAGGAGTTAGATGTATGAAAATCGCGGATTCCGATACAGTAATTAATAGTGTCATCTGTACTAATGAAGATAATTTATTAATTATTGGAGCAAAACATTCTAAAGCAATAAATGTATCGGAAGTTACTCAAACTTCCCGTGATAGCACCGGCCGCATGATAGTAAAGGATAACGAGAAAATAAAAAATTTGGTCAAGTTTTAATAATTTGACCTTTATTTTTTAAAAAAAATATGTTATAATAAATTATAAAATAAGAAAGGAATCTCTTATGAAATGGAATTCTATTACTATTGAAAATTATGAGCCACCATAGGAAAATAAAACAGATGGGACTGGTGGTATTCAATGGATAGCTATAGATGTAGAAGGAGAAGAATATTCTGGTTTCTGGCAAAAAGGTAATCCTTTAACAGATAAAGAAGTTAAAAAAATCCTATCTATACTTGTTTCTAAAACTGATAAATTATATACCGAAAAAGATTGGAGAATTTAATTATGAATGATAAACTTCTTGTTAGACTTATGGATATTGAAACTGAAAGAATGATTTCTGCTTTTTATACTACAAATTGGTCTGAAGTTCTTAAAATGTATTCTTTCTTAAAAGAAAATAATATCTCTTATGATATTACTATTAGTGAAGAAGATAGTATTAAATATAAAGATTCTGTTTGTTTTATTAAAGATATTTCTCTTATTTTTGGTGGTAATACAGGAATGAATGTTATCGACATCTGGGTGGAGGTGTGCTGATTGATTAAATCTTTATATCCTTGTTTTCAACATTGGTCTGAAAGAGGTAGTGTTTATATCATTTCAGATACTCATTTTGATGATTTTGATAGAGCATCTATTGGATATGACTTTTCTGAAAGAGTCCAAATTAATAGATTAAAAGAGCGTTGTCATAAAAATGATACCCTTATTCATCTTGGAGATGTAGGAAATCCTGAATATATGAATGAACTTAAATGTTACAAAGTTCTTATTATGGGTAATCATGACCAGTCTATTGAAAAAATGAAAAAATATTTTGATGAAGTATATTCAGGGCCTCTTTGGATTGCAAAAAAACTTGTTCTTTCACATGAACCAATTTGGTTAGGGGCAGAAGAAAGAAATTTTGGTATTCCTATTGCTTTTAATATTCATGGACATAATCATAATAAATCTCAAAATTATGGATCTGCATACAGTCTTAACCTTGCTCAGAATGTTTTTGGTTATCTTCCTTTAAATTTAAAAAATTTTATTGAAGATGGCGGGTTAAAAAATATTAAAAATATTCATAGAGTAATTATAGATAATGCAAAAGAAAGAGGAGTCGTGACAAGCATGTTAAGAGAATGGTTGTTAGATACTGGAGTAGAAAATTTATGATAAGAATACCTTGTAAAGTAAATAATAAATTTGGTTATAATTTTCTTCACTTTGGTGTAGATTATATTATTCCTCCAGGATGCTTTCCTTGGGATTATAATGGAGAATATCCAGTAAAAACATATGCCTTTGTAGAAGATAAATATGGTAATATTTTGAAAGTAAAACCAAAAAAAGTTAGTTTTATAAAAAGAGGAGAACGTAGAAATACGAAAATAATAGATGTTTAATATAAAAGAAGTTGAAAAACTTTATCCCGGTGCTGGTGGTTTAATGATTGAACCACAATTAATCCATAAGGGTACTGATACACAACTTAAAGCTTGTGATGATGGTACATGGTTTGCTCAGTTGAAAAAAGATGGTGCTCTTTACATGTATGTAAAAGGGTTAAATGGAGAAGATTATCTTTTTGGACGTACAGTAAGTAAAAAAACTGGACTTCTTACAGAAAAATCTGCTAATGTACCATATATTATTGAAGCTTTTCATGATATTCCTAATGGAACAATTATTCTTGGAGAGATTTATTATCCAGGTAAAACATCTAAAGATGTTGTAAGTATAATGGGATGCCTACCTACAAAAGCAATAGAAAGACAAAATGGTTCTTACGGGCCTATTCATTTTTATATCTATGATTGCCTTGGATATAATGGAACTAGCCTTTTGAAATATGATAACTGGACAAGGTATCAAGTTTTACAAGCTATATGGAAACATGATATAATTGAAGGCAGTATTATCCCTTGGACTATCGAACTCGCGGAAGCCGTCGATACGGAGATTTATGCCAATATTGGTAAAGCACTTGCCGCAGGTGAAGAAGGAATGGTGGTAAAAAAGAAAACTGCATTATATGAACCTGGTAAACGTCCAACTACAATGCTTAAAGCTAAACAGGTTGATTATATAGATGCTGTTATTATTGGGTTTAAAGATCCAACAGTAGAATATACAGGAAAAGAAATTGAATCTTGGCAGTATTGGATGACTGAAGACGGATCTAATTTACCTGTTGGTTGTCATTATGGTGAATTTAAAGATCCAATAATACCTATTACTAAACACGCTTATTATAATTGGAAAAATGCAATAGAAATTGGAGCATATGATGAAAATGGTTTAATTCATTCTATTGGCACTATTGCATCTGGATTAACAGATTTTATGAGAGAAGATATGTCTCTTCATCCTGGAAATTATCTTAATAAGGTAGTAGAAATTCAGTGTATGATGAAAGATAATAAAGAAAAGACTCTAAGGCATGGTTTTCTAATTAGAGTTAGAGAAGATAAAGATCCAACCGATTGTAAAATTAAAAATATTTTTTCTTAAATAATTTGATTTTAAGAAAAATTTTTGTTATAATAAATACATAATAAATAATAAATAAAAATTAATTTATGAGGAGTAAAACAATTATGAAGCTTAAAGAGAATAGCAGACTGATTTATGATTATGTTCTTGAACACGAAGATGAAGATATTACTGCAAAAGATATTGCAGAAGCTACTGGTCTTACATCTCGCCAGGTTAATGGCAGTATTACAATGGCTTTTGTAAGACATAGAGATGAAAATAAGAATGAAGTGCCTCTGATGGAAAGAGTTGAAGCTGAAGTTGAAGAAGCCGATGGAACTCATTCAAAAGTAAAGCTTATTCGTCTTACTGATGCTGGAAGAAACATTGAAATCGAAGATGCTGAGTAATAGAAAAGGTTGAGTGAAAACTCAACCTATTTTTAAATAATCTAATATAATATAATTATGGTGTAATATGTTTTATTTAATTTTATGTATAGTTATCTTATGTTTATCTATTTTCTTTTTTATTATAACAGGAAAGAAAAAAATAAACATAAGATAGCAATTAGAATAGCAGAGAAAAGAAAAATAGAAAATTTAGTAGAGAGTAAGTGCTTTATGTAATTTTCAACAAGAATTAGAAAAAGAAAATGTTACTTTAGGTTATACAATAGAAGGTAAAAAACAAGAAGTTAATAGTATAAACCAAATTTTATAGCAAAAAGAATAGCATTATACAAAATTAATTTCTAAAATAAACACTTTAAAAGAAGAGTCGAATAAATATTATAATCAATAGAAGGATATAGTTGAAGAACAATTAAAGGTCTTTAAAGAAAATAGTTCTAAAGCTGCGGAAAATTATTTTCAATAGTTAGAAAAGTCTTATGAAAACGCGGACGCTGCCTATAAGTAGAAAATAGCTAGTTTAAAAGAGGAATAGACTAAGGCTGCCGCGGATTTAAAAAGCTTAAAAGAAATGCGATAGGCTGCTTATCAAACTTTATTAAAATAGCAAGAAGTTAAATAGAATAAAGATAATTACCGCCTTTTACCATCAACAACAGACTTATAGGACATTCACTCTCTTGAGAGAATAAAACAAAGTTTGCATAAGCCCCGTGTTCTTTCTATGTTAATATGGCAATCTTTTTGGCAACCTCTTGCTAAAAAACAATTTCCTATTATTCTTCAAGCAAAAACTAAAATTGGTATCTATAAAATAACAAACCTTTAGACAAATTAGGCTTATATTGGACAAAGCGTAGATGTTTATAAAAGATTTTGTTAGCACTGTAAAGCAGGATTAGGAATAGATACTCCTGTTGGTAATAAACTTTATAAAGCTATTCAAGAATATGGTCTTTAGAATTTTACTTTTGAATTAATATGTGAGTGTTCAAAATAGGAACTTAACGAAAAAGAACAATATTTTATAGAACTTTATCAAGCTGATTTATTTGGATATAATAGTCAAAAAGGAAATAAATGAAAATTTTAAATAGAGAAAAAATATATTTAGATACAAATCCTCAATTTGTAACTCTTTATGATGAAGAAAAAAGAAAATCTTATGATATAATTATGTATAGAATAGATTATTATGATTTTAAATTTTATTTTTCCTCTCAGACATGTCCTATTGATAAAAAAGAAAAAGAAAAAATTGAATTTTTCTTAATAGATAAATTTTTAGATTATAAAGAATATAATATTTAAAATTATGGAGATTATATGAAATTTGAAAATGTTCAAGTAATGAATTTTGAAAATGCTTTTAGAGGATTAAGAAATCCATTAGAATCATGGGAAAAATCTGATAGTAAATTTGGATTAGTAGATATTGATAGTGATTTTCTTTTATCAGATACAGTATCTTATCTCTGGGCAAAAAACGAAAATAAAATAAGAGAAAAAAATGGTTTGCTTCCTTACGATGAGGATTCAAATGATTTTTTTGATTTGCAAGATAAGTATGATATTTGGTTATATGAACAAGGTGTTTTAAAACAAAAAGATGTTTTATGTGAAGTGGCACTCATTGGGCCTAATGATTTAAAACTTGCTCAGCGAATGATAAAAGCAGGAAGTTCAGATCGTAAATTTCTTAGACAAATTATGGTATCTGTTGATTTAACAGCACCCTTATATTGGTGGAAAGAATTTGATACATATAAAATAGCAACTACTGCTAATTCAACAAGCACTATGCATAAATTAGCAAGTACTCCTATTACAAAAGCATGCTTTGAAATGGATGATTTTAATGAGCATGAAATGTTCTATAAAGATGATACTTTTAATCCAAATATAACTTTTGGACATTATTGGGATATGCTAATTAATGATTTAGAATATTTGCGTAATAAATATAATGGAACTAAAAATCAGAAGTATTGGAAAGAATTAATTAGACTTCTTCCAGAGGGATGGCTTCAAACTCGTACTGTAACAATGAATTATGAAGTATTAAGAAATATTTATTCACAAAGAAGAAATCATCGTTTGACTGAATGGCATCAGTTTTGTAACTGGGTAAAAGAGTTACCATATGCTAAAGAATTAATCATTTATAATATTGACTAATTAAAAAAAATATAGTATAATATTTATATAAAGTAAATAAATAAAAATAATAAAATAATAAAATAATAAAAGGAAAAATTAGAATGAAAAAAACAATTAATCAGGAAAGAATTGAAGGTAGACTGTATCAGCATAATCTTACAATTAAGAAAGTACAGAATAAAGAATCAAATAACTATGGTAAAGATTTTATCTCTGGTACTATTGATGTAGCAACAGATGAAGAAGGACTTAATGTTATTCAGGTTCATTTTACATATGTAACTGAAATTACTAGTAACGAGAAAAAGAATGTAACCTATGGTGTTCTTGAATCCATTATTAATGGAGCAAAGACATGGATTGAAGATGGTAAGGACGCTGCTCTGAAAGTTAGAGTAAATACTGCTATTGGTCTTAATGATTTTTATAATGATAGAGATGAACTTGTTTCTGCAAAGAGAAACGAGGGTGGTTTTGTAAATATTATTAAAGACCTTGCGCCAGAAGAGGAGAGAAATACTTTTAAAACAGATATGCTTATTACATCTGTTGTTAGAGTAGAGGCAGATGAGGAGAATGGTATTCCTGAAGATTATCTGAAAGTTCGTGGAGCAGTATTTAATTTTAGGAATGATATTCTTCCTGTTGAATTTACTTGTCATTATGAGAAAGCATTCCCTTACTTTGAAGGACTTGACGCTTCTTCGAAGAATCCTATTTTTACAGAAGTAAGAGGAAATATTATTAATACTACAATCGAGAAAAAGATTGAAGAGGAAAGTGCTTTTGGTACTGTTTCTGTAAGAACTGTTCCTAGAACTTCAAGAGAATGGGCAATTAATTGGGCGAGACCTGTAGAATACGATTTTGATGAAGAGACTGCCGCGGATATTAAGAAAGCGATGCAGGATAGAGAGGTTTATCTTGCAGGGGTAAAGAAGCGTAGAGATGAATATCTCGCTAACAGAAATAACGCGGATTCTACAAATGTAGAGAGTGCTGAGTCTAAGGAAGAGTCTTCTATTCCAAAAGGCGGTTTTAATTTTTAATTAAACAATAAATAAACAAAAGAGAGTCTTTCTCTCTTTTGTTTTCTATTAAGGAGATAATAAATAATGGCTATTGATTTATTAAATATTGAGCCTCATAAAGTAAGTCGTGATATGCGAGGTTATACCGTCTTTTTGTATGGAGAACCAAAATCAGGAAAAACAACAACAGCTACAAAATTTCCTAGGCATCTCCTTCTTGCTTTTGAAAAAGGTTATAATGCTATCCCAGGCGCAATGGCTCAGCCTATTAATAACTGGGCAGAATTTAGGACAGTATTAACTCAATTAAAAGATCCTAAAATTAAAGAAAAATTTGAAACTATTATTATTGATACCGTTGATATTGCTTATGGATATTGCGAAAAATATATTTGTAATAATGCTCCAAGAGGAGATGGGGGACTTGGGGTTGATTCAATAAGTGATATTCCTTATGGTAAAGGATATTCAATGGTAGGACAGTAGTTTGATAGCTCTTTAAGAAAAATTGTTCAGTTAGATTATGGTCTTGTTATGATTAGTCATGGCACTGATAAAACTTTTAAAGATGTATCTGGAAATGAATATAATAAAATTGTTCCTACCTTAGATAAAAGAGCAAAAAATATTGTTTCTAGAATGGTTGATTTATATGGATACAGTAGAATTGTAACAGATAACAAAGGAAATGAATCTACTAAACTTTTCTTACGTGGAACAACTAGATATGAAGCAGGAAGTAGATTTAAATATACACCTAATTATATAGATTTTAATTATGATTCCTTGGTAAGTGCTATTAATGATGCAATAGACAAACAAGCCGAAGAAGATGGACAAGATTTATTTACAAATGATAAACAAAATGCTTATGAAGATACTACACTAGAACTTGATTTTGATAGTTTAATGAATGAGTTTCAGAGTATTATTAAAAATATTACATCAAAAGCAAGCGAAGAGGAAATGGAAAAAACATATGCTCCTAAAATCACTCAGATTATTGAAAGATACTTAGGTAAAGGAAGAAAAGTAGGAGATATGTCAAGAGATCAAGCAGAAGCATTAAGTCTTATCGTAATGGATCTTGGAGAATTAATTAAAGAATAAAAGACGCGGCAACGGTATTAATCGTTGCCTTTTTGACATATATAAAAATTTATGATATAATTATAATATAATATAAAAAGAAGGTATGTTTATGCCCAAAGCAATGGTGAAATGTCTGTATTGCGGGCAACAATTTGATAGATTGTCTGAACCAAATATTAAAATAGGAAGACGTTATGCTCACAAATCATGTTATAACTCTCAAGATGAAGAAGATTTAAAAAAGCAAAAAGATGAACATGATTTTTTTGAATATATTAAAGAAATATATGGGTCAGATTATAATTATATATCAATTCATAAGCAAGCAGAAAATTATATTAAACAATATAATTTTACTTATTCAGGGATGTTAAAATCTCTTAAATGGTTTTATGAAGTAAAAAGGAATAATAAAGAATCTTCTAATGGTAGAATTGGTATTATTCCATACATTTATGAAGATGCTAAAAAATATTATTATAATCTTTATTTAGCACAACAAAGAAATAAAAACATTGAGGGTTATCAATTACAGGTTAAGGAGATCGTGATAGCCTCCCCGCGCGTCTATATAGCGCCACCGAAATTATTTGATTTAGGAGAAGGAGAAACAGAGTAATGCCAATATATACAGATATACCGAGTGTAATGCAGGTAATAGGATGTGTTTATAATAATCCTTCTCTATTGGATAATGAAAAATATCATTTTAATGAAGAAGATTTTACAGATGAATTTCATAAAATATTATTCGGTTCTATTTACAATCTTCATCAATTAGGAGCAACAGAAATTAATGTAAATACAATTACTGATTATCTTGAAACTAGACCGAAAAAACTTGCAGTATTTAAGGTTAATAATGGAGTAGAGTATTTACATAAACTTTCTGAAAATACACAGCTTGCTGCTTTTGAATATTATTACAACAGAGTAAAGAAAATGACTTTATTCCGTATGTATCAGTCTATTGGATTTGATTGTTCCACAATTTATGATATAGATAATATATTTGATGCAAAGAAAAAGCAGGTTCAAGAGGATTGGTTAGATAATACTCCTATTGAAAAAATTGCTGATTTAATTGATAGTAAAATCCAGCAAATTAAAATGAAATATGTAGATAATGCAGATACAATTTTTCAGCAAGCTGGAGATGGTGTAGATAATTTAATCCTTAGATTAATGGAATTTCCAGAAATAGGCTATCCATTATATGGTAAACTTATTAATACAATAACAAGAGGGGCAAGATTAGGCAAATTATATCTTCGTTCAGCAGCCACGGGCGTAGGTAAAAGTAGGTCAATGATAGCTGACTGTTGTTTTATAGGATGTAATGAATTATACAATCCAGAAACTAAGCAATGGGAAGAAAACGGAACAAAAGAACCTTGCGTATATATAACAACAGAACAGCAAATAGATGAAATTCAAACAATGATGTTAGCTTTTATATCTAATGTTAATGAAAAGAATATCCTTAATAATGAATATTATGGAGATGAATTAGATAGAGTAAAAAAAGCTGCACAGATTTTAAAGAATAGCGAAATTTATGTAAAAAGACTTCCTGATTTTAGTTTACAGGATATCGAAAATACAATTAAATATAGTATCAGAGAATGGGGAGCACGTTATTTCTTTCATGATTATATTCATACAAGTATGAAAATACTTTCTGAAGTAAGTGGAAAAAGCAGAGTAGAAGGATTAAAAGAATATAATATTCTTTTTATGATAGCAGTTAGATTAAAAGATTTGTGTGTTGAAAATGGAATATTTATTGAAACAGCAACACAATTAAATAGTGATTATAGAACTGCACAGATTTATGATCAGAATCTTTTAAGAGGTGCTAAAAGTATTGCTGATAAGATTGACTGCGGATCTATTATGTTAGAAGTGTCATCTGAAGATAGAGAAGCTTTAAGAGATGTTATTAACAGAAATGGATTACCTGTACCTGATATAAAAATCAGTGTTTACAAAAATAGACGAGGGGAATATAAAGATATTCTTCTTTGGTGTGTAAGCAATAGAGGTTGTTGTAAAATAGATCCAGTTTTTGTTACAAATTATCAATATGAACTTTTAAATATACCCGATTTAAGGATTAAAGTAAAATGAAAATAGAAGAAAGTAATATGGCTAAATTTATAACATTAGAAGGTTTAAAATATTATACACAAGCATTAATGGAAACATTATCAGAAGCACCAATATTTGAACATAAATGTAATAATTGTGGTGGTACAGTTAAATTAGATATAAATGAGCATATATTTAAATGTCCTTATTGTGATAGTATTTATGCAATTGGTACTCTAAATATTAATGATAAAGGTTAAAATAATATATAAATATTATGAAAAACTATAATAAAGACAAGATTAAGAATTCTTTATCAATAGAACAAGTTTTTAATTTAATTTCAGATTTAGGCGGGAATCCATTAATGAATAATGGATTCTTTACTTCTGAAACTATATGTCATAATCATCCTGGAGAGGGTAGCCATAAACTTTATTATTATGACAATACTAAATTATTTCGTTGCTACACGGAGTGTGATGGTACTTTTGATATTTTTGAATTAATATGTAAAGTTAAAAATATTGCTCAAGAGTATAGAATAGGATATAATGAAAATGGAGAAGAAATAACGCGCGGCTGGGCCTTATATGATGCAGTACAGTTCGTTGCAGAGTATTATGGGTTCGAAGCAGAAAATGAAAATTTTTCTATAGAACATACAAAATTACATGATTGGGAAATTTTAAATAAATATGAAGCAAATCAATTTGAAAAACAAAGACAAATTGTTGATTTACATATTTATGATGATAAGATTTTAAAATATTTGCCGCGGCCTAGGATAAAAGATTGGGAGACCGAGGGTATTTCTGCAGAGGTTCTAGCGGCCGCCGCGATTTGTTATGATCCTATTGCTAATGGTGTTATTATTCCTCATTATGATATTAATAATAATTTAATAGGTATACGGATAAGAACATTAATTAAAGAGAATGAATTATATGGTAAATATAAACCTGCAATTTTCAAAGGTGTATTATATAATCATCCTCTTGGTTTTAATTTATACAATCTTAATCATAGTAAAAATAATATTAGTAATTTTAAAAAGGTTTTTATATTCGAAGGAGAAAAATCTTGTTTAAAATATAGAAGCTTTTTTGGAGAAGAAAATGATATATCTGTTGCTGTGTGTGGTAATATGTTAAATAATTATCAGGTTTCTTTATTAAGAATGCTAGGATGTAAAGAAATTATTATAGCATTAGATAAACAGTATAAAGAAAGCCAAGAACAAGATATTGAATGGGTAAAATGGATTAAGAAATTTGTAAATTTTTTTAATAATTTTGAGAAGTATATACAAATTTCTTTTCTTATAGATAAAGAGAATTTATTAGATTATAAAGATTCTCCTATTGATAAAGGAAAAGATATTTTTCTTAAATTATATAGAGATAGAATTATATATAATTAAAATAAAAAGATTTTAAAGGAGAAAAGTTAATAACTATGAAATTTAAAAATTATGAAATTCTTGATTTAAGAGAAGCTTTTAATAAAGTATCTAATACTCTTTCTTTACCAATCGCGATTGCTTGGAAAAGAAGGCTTAATTATGAAAAAATTTTAAATATTAGTTCTATTATCTTTAAAGCATTAGATGAAATCTCTGAATAGTATGCAGATGATGACCATTCTTTTGTTGAAGAAGAGACTGGTATGAGAAAAGTTAAGCCTGAGTATATGAATGAGATTAGTAAAAAAAGACAGGAAATTCTTGATCAAGAAACTGATATTGATATTAATATGATTAATATTGAAGATCTAGGCGATGATATTTGTATTACAGATAATGATATGAATACTTTAGCCTTTATGATTAATAAAGATTAAGGAGATAAAAACAAATGGTTAAAAAAATAGCATCTTTAAAAGGTCAGATTGACTGCCCTAATTGTTTTTCATTACTTGAGTGGGACTCTATTGAAGATATTAAATGGGTAGCGGGTAATAAGTATATTACTTGCCCTATTTGTCATCAAAATCTTATTTTAAAAGATGGAGTTGATTACTGGGTAACTAGTGAAGGCGGCTCTGAGTCTGGTGATCAAGCAGTAGTCGGTACAGCTGTAGTAGGAGAAAGTACAGTAGGCTAATAATAACAATAAAGGAAGTTAATCAATGTATAAACCTATTTCTTGGAAAAATGGTGATATTATAACAACTGAAAAATTAAAACATTTAGAGCAAGGCATTGTAGATACTCAAAAATAGTTATCTAATTATAATAATTAGGTTCTTAATATAAAAATTAATAAAACTAATCAAACAAAAGTAGTATATGCAATGAATAAAACTGCAAATTAGATTTGGGATGCATTGATACAAGATAAGATGGTTATTGTTAAATATTTAAATAATGATAATAATAACAAACAAATATATCGTACATAGATTTTAACATAGGTTGAAAAAGAACAGGAAGGAAACTTCCTGTTTTTTTTAAATATTCCAAATCTAGCGGCAGTTTTTAAAGCTAAAAAAGGGGATGAGTATCCTACTTATGTAGGATTTTAATAAAAAAGAGCGGAGGAAATACAATGAGCTATACAAAAACAACCTGGTCAACAGGAGATACAATCACAGCAGAAAAACTAAATAATATTGAAACTGGCATTAAAAATAATGATGATAATGCTAAAATTTTTATAGTAAACTTAGAAACTCAAGATATGCAAAATTATACGGCAGATCGTACATTTGAATAGTTATTATAGGCTTATAATAATGGATATAATATTTTAGCTAAAATAGGGAATATTATAACTAATGCTCTACCAAGTACTTCTCCTAATGGAGTATATAGCTTTACTTTTAGTTCAACAGCTATTGTAGATTTTTTTAACCCTCCTCAATTAGCTTATGCAGCTGGAACTATTGATTCAAAGGGGCCTAGATTACAAACATTAAACTTTTTTAAATTAACCCCTATTTCAGAAGACAATGAAATTGCATAATAATATAAGAAAGGATATTTCAAAATGGAAATAATCGCATTACAATAGTACACAGATAATAAAGTATCCTTATATGAAGGATAGATAAGAAACATTGAAAACAATTTAGCTAATAAACTGATTGAACAAGGTATTGTTGTTGAACATGATTAGACTTTTCCTTCTGGTGGGGGGAATAGATTAAAATATGTCAAAGATGACTCTTCTGATAACGGTGGTATAATTGAAGGTCTTGTTGAAGAAAATACTGGCAAAATTAATGTAGCTTCTGGACCTAATTCACATGCAGAAGGTGCTGAAACAACTGCTTCTGGACCTAATTCACATGCAGAAGGATACAATACAATTGCTTCTGGAACATGTTCTCATGCAGAAGGAGCAAGTACAACTGCTTCTAAAGATCTTTCTCATGCTGAAGGTGCTGGAACAACTGCTGCTGGAATAGGTTCACATGCAGAAGGAGCAAGTACAACTGCTTCTGGAAATAATTCACATGCAGAAGGAACAAGTACAACTGCTTCTGGAAATCAATCACATGCTGAAGGAGCAAACACAACTGCTTCTGGAGATTGGTCTCATGCAGAAGGTGCTGAAACAACTGCTTCTGGACCTAATTCACATGCAGAAGGATACAATATAATTGCTTCTGGAAATCAATCACATGCAGAAGGGGCAAGCACAGAGGCATCTGGAAATCAATCACATGCAGAAGGGGCAGGCACAGAGGCATCTGGAAATCAATCACATGCAGAAGGCGGTGGAACAAAAGCATTAGGAAATTGTTCACATGCAGAAGGCAATGGCACAATTGCTTCTGGAGTAAATTCACATGTCCAAGGTAAATATAATATATAGGATAAAAATGATATATACACTTTTATTATAGGAAATGGATCTTCAGAAACGAATAGATCAAATGCTTTTGCAATAAAGTGGGACGGTACCTTTGTTTTCGCTAATGGAACTTAGATAACTCCATCTCAATTTGCTAGTTTAAAAACTTTACTTAACACTTAAATTATTTTAAGGGAGTCAACTTGACTTCCTTATTTTTTTTTGCTATAATATAAATAGAAATATATTAAGGAAAAATTTATTATGCAATTTAAATTATTAAATCCTATTAATAACAATTTATCAACTACATAGCAAATTTTATACAATAGAAATATCCCATTAAATCAAATTTAGCATTATTTAAATACAACAGAGCAAGATATAAACCCTCCTGAATCATTCGGAGAATAGTTACTTAAAGACGCGGCAGCCGCGCTTATACGCACCATTAAATCTCAATCTAATACTATCATAGTAACTGACTGTGATACCGATGGATATACAGCTTCCGCGATTTTAATAAACTATTTATATACTCTCTTCCCCGCCTACATTAATAATCATCTTACTTACTATATGCACGATAGCAAACAACATGGATTAAAAGATTGTATTGACTGGATATTAGAAAAAGATAACGTTTCTCTTGTCATATGTCCAGATTCCGCTAGTAATGATTATGAATAGCACGAACTGCTTAAACAATCAAACATTACTACAATAGTCTTAGACCATCATGACGCTTAGTATATTAGTCAAGATGCTATTGTAATAAATAACCAACTCTCTAACTATCCTAATAAAAATCTTTCAGGAGCAGGAGTAGTATGGCAATTTTGTAGATATCTTGATAAAATACTCAACATAAACAATGCAGATAAATATAGAGACCTTGTTGCCCTTGGTCTTGATGCAGATATGATGAGTTTAACTAGCATATAGACAAAACACCTTATTAATACAGGCTTTACAAATCCGACTAATCCATTTATCGTTACTATGGCAAAAAAGAATGAATATTCACTTAAAGGTAAACTTACTCCAATAGGAGTAGCATTCTACATCGCGCCTTTTGTTAATGCCATGACACGTTCTGGAACAATAGAAGAAAAGAAACTACTTTTTTAGTCTATGCTTCAGCATCGTGCTTTTATATAGATCCCTTCTACAAAACGCGGACACGCGGCTGGTGCTACATAGACTCTAGTATAGCAAGCTGTTAGAGTTGCGACTAATGTAAAAAATCGCCAGACTAAAGCACAGAATGAAGGAATGGATTTAATATAGCATAAAATTTAGGAATAGAATTTATTACAACATAAAGTTCTTTTATTTCTTTTATAGCCTGGTCAGGTTGATAAGAATATTGCAGGACTTGTAGCTAATAAAATTATGGCTAAATATCAAAGACCCGTATGTGTTTTAACAAAAAATATTATTATTGAATAGGTGTTAGATAAAGAGTCTGAAGTACCTTGGAATGAATATAAATAGCAAGAAAAAATTGTTTATATGGGTTCTGCTAGAGGCTATGGTAGATCTGAAGTAAATGATTTTAAAGATATCTGCCTTCAAACGGGAGTATGTAATTTTGCTCAAGGGCATCCTCAAGCTTTTGGTATTTCTATTGATGAGTAGTAGATTTCTACATTTGTAGAAAAAACGGATCAACTTTTAAAAGACATTAGTTCAGAGCCAATTTATTATGTAGATTATATCTATAATGGTTCTAATATAAATATTCGAGATATTTATAATATTGCTAAATTAGAAAATCTTTGGGGACAAGATATTCCTGAACCATATGTAGCTATTAAAAATCTTAAAATTACTCCTAGTATGGTAACTATATATGATAAAAAAGATTATACTATAAAAATATCTCTTCATGATGACCTTGCCTTATTAAAATTTAAAGCAACAGAAGAAGATTGCTAGAAATTACAAACAAATAATACTGGTTATGTAGAAATAAATCTTGTTGGCAGATGTAATCAAAACTAGTGGAATGGATATATTACACCACAAATTTTTATTTAGTAGTACTAGATAATAGATAGTAATAAATATTATTTTTAATATAATTGGTTAATTAGTTGGACTTATAAAGAATATATCTGCTCGGCGCGCAATCAGCCGAGCTTTCATTTTCATATGGCTCTTGGTATTTTTTAAATCAAAATTATAATATAAAGGAAGAAGTATAATAAATGAATTATAATAACAGTACTCAATCTTTTGATTTAATTTAGTTATTATCTTTTTATATACAATTAAAAAATATTAAATAGGATGATATACAAAATAAATATATTCATGACGTTATTCAAGCTATTGGGAGTGAAATACAGAAGCTTCATGATTAGAATGATATTATTATGAAACAAAACCAATAGATATTAAATAAACTTGACAAAATGTAAAATTTATATTATAATATAATAAGAGGAAAAGAAAAAAAGAAAGAAAAATAGGTTTATAAATGATAATACTAACAAAAAGACAAAAAGAAGGATTAAAAATAGCTATCAAACGTTATAATGATGGAGAGAAATATACTGTAATAAGTGGATATGCGGGAACCGGTAAATCAACCCTTATTAAATTTATCGTACAGTCAATACCTAATATAGATCCTGATAGAGATGTAGTATTCGCTACTTTTACTGGTAAGGCAGCTCAGGTATTAATGGCTAAAGGTAATCAAAATGCTATGACATTGCATAAACTCTTATATGAGTCTATTCCTAAGCCAGACGGTACTTTTATCCGCCGTCCGCAACCTACAATTGATTTTCCTATTGTTGTAGTTGATGAAGTATCAATGGCTCCAAAAGATATGATGGATAGACTTTTTAGTTATCCTAATATTTATGTTATTTGTCTTGGTGATCCTTTTCAGCTTCCTCCTATTGATAAAAATGCAGACAATCATCTTCTTGATCATCCACATGTTTTTCTTGATGAAGTAATGCGACAGGCTCAAGATTCAGAAATTATTCGTTTAACCATGGATATTAGAGAAGGTAAAAAATTAAACTTTTTTGATGGACATGACGTAAAAGTTTATGATCGATCTGCATTAAATACAGGTATGTTACTTTGGGCAGACCAGATTATTTCTGGTACTAATAAAACAAGAGTAGGTATTAATAATCAAATAAGACAGCTTCTGGAAAGAGGAAAGAATCCTGAAAATGGTGATAAAGTTATTTGTCTTAGAAATTATTGGGATTATTTTGCAGATAATGGTGATTATTTAGTTAATGGCACTATTGGTTTTTTAGATAATGTTTATTCCAGTTTTAATGTAATTCCATATTATTTTGGCGGTCAGACTATAGATGTAATCTATTCTAATTTTATATCTGAAACAAATGCCAATTATGGTGAATTACAAATGGATACAAAGGAAATATTAACAGGGGAAAGATGCTTAGATAGTAAAACAATTTACCGTTTAAATAAAAGTAGAAAATATTCTCATCTTGTTCCGATGGAATTCACTTATGGTTATTGTATTACGTGCCATAAATCGCAAGGCAGTCAATTTAATAAAGTACTTGTAATAGAAGAAGGATTTCCTTTTGAGCGAACCGAACATGCTAGATGGTTATATACTGCCGCTACGAGAGCAATAGACAAATTAGTAATTGTGAGGTAATATGGGAGAAATAGAAAGAGAAACAATTGAAACTATCATTAGGGAATATTATGATTTAAGAAGATCTGATAGTGAAAAAATTACAGAAAAAATTATTAGTTTTATTGAAAATGAATGTTTAGAATGGAATTATATTTCTTGTGAATGGAAAGTAAAATAAAATATGGCAGATATGATGAATTTTCCACTTACTTTTAAAGATTTTATAAAAGAATATAGTTTTAAAGATAAAGAAGAGGTATATACAAATGGAGCAGAATTAATTCCAGTTTTTCGAGTTGAACAAGCTTGGGAACATTATACTTCTAATACAAATAATGCTTTAGATAATATTAGAGATTGTATAAGAATAATAGATAATAATATTTATGACATACAAGAGGCAATAAAATGAATGGATATAAATGGAGACTAGTATATAAACCACCTATTAAAAATATTAATTATAATGATTTAGATTCTCTTCCTAAAATTTTTTATATTAGTATATATGAATGTCCAGAAAAATTAGATTTATATTTAAAAATAAAGGAACTTAAAAAATTATATAACATGAAAGATGAATATGTGAGTATTGAAAATATAGATTAGTTTGACAATTAACAAAATTTATGATATAATATTATTATAATCAAACAATAAAAAAATTTTGGACACTTATGATTATTTTTATTTTTAGAATGTTTAATATTATTGAAAATAAAAATAATTTAAGGAGAATATATTATGGCAAAAGCAATAAATTTATCTGGTAAAAAAGTTGGTAAATTAACTGTAAAATCAATAGTCCCAAAAGAATTACGTCCAAGTCAACATCATGGAAATTATTGGTATTGTGATTGTGATTGTGGAAATAAAGATGTAATGGTTCCAACTACATATTTAACAGGAAATAGTAATTACACACAAACAAGCTGTGGGTGCGATAGAAAGAAAAGAGCTTTTTTAGCTTCTTCTCGTAAAGATATTGATTTTAATTTTATTGATAGATTTGATAATTTTGAAAAATTTCTTTTAATTCATGGTTTAATAATGCAGGGAACAAGAAATTATTTTGTTAAAGTTCCTATTCAAGAATATTATGATATAATAGATTATTTTTATAATGATATTCAGTTTAATAAAATTTATCAATTTTGGCAAGAGCATTAGAAAAATAATACTTTTTATGATTGGGCAAAGCCTAGTTTAGATCATATTAATCCTAAATCAAAAGGTGGATAGAATAAAAAAGAAAATCTACAATTTTTAACAGTATTTGAAAATTTAGCCAAAAGAGATATGAGTATGGAAGAATGGAACAATTTTAAAAAAGAAACTCATACAACATCTGACTATTTTATTGAAAATATTCTTTGATATTAGAAAGGAGGGAAGGAACCGACATGCAAAGATTTAGTTGTCATAATCATACTGAAATGTCGAACTTCCGTTTACTTTGACTGCATTATAAAATTACCAGACTTAATTAAAAGAGGAAAAGAGATAGGATTAGCTGGGTTAGCTGTTACAGATCATGAAACAATAGCTCAGTCTATTCGTATATGTAAACTTCAAAAAGAAAATCCTGATTTTAAAATTGCAATAGGTAATGAAATTTATCTTACTAATAATAGAGATAAAGGACAAAAATATTATCATTATATATTAATTGCAAAAGATAAAGAAGGCCATAAACAGTTGCGGCGACTGTCAACAAGGGCATGGCTTAATTCTTATTGGGATAGAGGTATGGAGAGAGTTCCAACGTTAAAGAGTGAACTTGAAGAAGAAATATTAAAAAATCCTGGTCATCTTATTGCTACATCAGCTTGTATCGGAGGAGAATTAGGAAATTTAATTTTAGATTTAGTTTCTGCAAGAACAATAGGAGATTCTAAAAAAGAAGTAATATCCTATAATAAGATAACAAAGTTTATTGAATTTAATAAACGGTTATTTAACGATGATTTCTATTTCGAAATAGCCCCGGCCGCGAGTAAGGATCAGATAATTGTTAATAAAATGATTAATAAATTATCTTCTTTATATAATATTTCTATTGTAATTGGAGATGATTCACATTATCTTAAAAAAGAAGATAGATATATTCATAAAGCATATCTTAATTCAAAAGGTGGAGAACGTGAAACTGATTTATTTTATGAATATTCTTATCTTCAAGATGAGAATGATATAAGAAAAAATCTTGAACCATCTGAAATAGATGTTAACTCTTGTTTTAAAAATAGTATGGAAATATTTGATAAAATTGAAGTATATGATTTACTTCATAGTCAAACAATTCCAAGTGTACCTATTAAAGATTATCCTAAAGAACAAGAAGAAAATCTTGAAGGGGTAAGAGAGTGTTATCCAGAAACATATAGAATGTTTAATTCTAATGACAATTATGAAAGATATTGGATAAATGAATGTTACAATAATTTAAAAAATAAAAATCTTTTTAAAAAAGAATATTGTGATGAACTTGAAGAAGAAGCAAGAGTAAAAAGAATTATTGGCGAAAAACTTAAAACAAATATGTTCAAGTATCCAATCACACTTAAATATTATATTGATATGATTTGGGATTGTGGTTCTCTTGTAGGTGCAGGCCGTGGGTCATCTTGTGCAGCTCTTAATCATTATTTATTAGGTATCACTCAACTTGATCCAATAGAATGGAATCTTCCTTTCTTTCGATATATGAACGATGAACGTATCGAATTAGGTGATATTGATATAGATATATGCCCTTCAAAGAAAGGAATAATAGTAAATGAGATAAAGAAAGAGCGTGGCGCTCGGTTTAATGCAGATATAGACCAGCTCTCCCGCGATAATCTAGGCTGTACTCTTGTAGCTACTTATGGCACAGAAGGCACAAAGTCAGCTATTCTTACTGCTTGTCGAGGATATAGAAGTAAAGAATTTACAGATGGTATAGATAATGATGAAGCACAGTATCTTGCAAGTTTAGTTCCATCTGAACGAGGGTTTTTATGGGATATTAATACAGTTATAAATGGAGATCCAGAAAAGGGTCGCCGCCCTGTTGATCTGTTTATTAAAGAAGTTAATCAATATCCTGGTCTTTTAGATATTATAAAAGGTATTGAAGGACTTATTAATAAGCGTTCTTCGCATGCATCTGGTGTTATTTTATTTGATGAAGATCCTTATGAATTTGGAGCAGGTTTTATGAGAACTCCAAAAGGTGAAGTTATTACTCAATTAGATCTTCATGATTGTGAAGCTTCGGGTCTTACAAAATACGACTTTTTGGTTACTGAAGTACAAGATAAATTAGCACAAGCAATCAAGTTTCTTCAAGAAGATGGTTGTATTGAAAAAGATATGACGCTTCGTGAAGTTTATAATAAATATTTTCATCCTAATGTCTTGCCGCTAGATAGACAAGATATATGGGATGCAATTAGAGATGGTAAAGTTATTAATGTATTTCAGTTTGATAGTGAAGTAGGCAGTCAGGCTGCTAAAAAAATTAAGCCACAAACAATTCTAGAATTATCGGATGCAAATGGATTAATGCGTCTTATGACTTCAGAACCAGGTGCTGAGACTCCAATGGAGAAATATATTAGATTTAAAGATAATATTCAGCTTTGGTATAATGAAATGAAAAGATATGGTCTTACTGAAGAGGAGCAGAAAACTCTTGAACCATATTTTTTATCATCATATGGAGTTCCGCCTAGCCAAGAGCAGCTTATGTTAATGCTTATGGATAAAAGTATATGTGGTTTTACTCTTAAAGAAGCTAATGCCGCTAGAAAAATAGTTGGTAAAAAGCAAATGAATAAAATTCCGATATTACATCAAGATATTCTTAATAAAGCAAAAAGTAGTGTTTTGGGTCAATATATATGGGATTGTGGAGTAGGGCCACAGATGGGATACTCATTTAGTATTATTCATAGTTTAGCATATTCATTTATAGGTTTTCAAACAGCATATATAGCAACAGAATGGAATCCAATATATTGGGATACAGCTTGTCTTGTTGTAAATAGTGGAAGTTTGGAAGACAATAGTGAAGAAGAGTTAGTAGATATTTATTATCCTGAATATCAAGATTTAAAAGAAGGTGTGACTTTTATAGACCTTCCTGATAGAAGTGGTAAAATAAAGAAAACTCAAGCAACAGACTATGGTAAAATTGCAAAGGCTTTAGGAGAAATAATCGCGGCCGGTATTAAAGTTAGTCTTATAGATATTAATAAGTCTGATTATGGGTTTAAACCTGACGTTGAAAATAATCAAATTCTTTTTGGTATGAAAGCATTAAGTTATATTGGTTCAGATGTAGTTGATAAAATAAAAGAAAATAGACCATATTATAGTTTAAAAGATTTTATGGCTAAATGTAAATTAAATAAAACAGCCATGATTAATCTTATAAAAAGTGGAGCTTTTGATGAATTAGAAAAAAAACGGGGTGAAGAATTAAATATTCATCCTAGAATATTATGTATGGTATATTTTTTATCAAAATCATGTGATCCTAAAACAAGATTAACGTTACAAAACTTTAATGGTTTAATGTCAAAAAATCTTATTCCTGATGAATTAGATTTTCAACGTAAGATTTTTCTTTTTAATAAATATTTAAAAGCTAATAAAAAGCAAGAATATTATATTATAAAAGATAAATCATTAATTAAATATTATGAAGATAACTTTTCTCTTGATGATATATCTGTAATAAATAATGAATTTTATATATAGCAAAAAGTTTGGGATAAAATTTATAAAAATATTATGGATACCGCGAGAGATTATCTTAAAAATAATCAAAAAGAATTATTAAAACTTTATAATACTATCTTATTCAAAGAAGAATGGGATAAATATGCAATTGGTAATATTTCTTCTTGGGAAATGGAAAGTTTATGTTTTTATTATCATGACCATGAACTTAAAAACATAAATTGTTATAAATACGGTATTAAAAATTTCTTTAGCCTTCCTTCTAATCCTGAAATAGATTATTTCTTTAAGAGAAATGGAAAACAAATTCCTATCTATAAGATTCATAAAATTGCTGGAACAGTAATTAGTAAAAATGATACTAGACATAGTATTGTATTACTTACAACCGAAGGTGTTGTAAATGTAAAATTTACTAGAGACTATTATGCTATGTTTAATAGACAGCTTAGTGAAAAAAATGAACAAGGTGTGAAAAAGGTTAAAGAAAAAGGTTGGTTTACCAGAGGAACAAAACTTCTTATTTCTGGATATAGGAGAGATGATACTTTTGTATCAAAGAAATATAAAAACACTGGCGGTCATCAGTTATATAAAATTACAGAAGTTAAAAATAACGGTGATATAGTGTTAGTATCAGAGAGATATAATATAAATAATAATGAAGAAGAGTAATATTTATATTATATCTTTTTGGTCAAAATAAAATAAAAATAATTATATATTTTTTATATTTAATATAAATTCTAATACAGAATTTATCCTTAAAATAATTTATATAATTAGGAGGAATATAAAAAAATATGAAAACTATTATTAAAAGAGACGGACGAGAAGTTTAGTTTGATAGAAGTAAGATAGTTAATGCTATTCTTAATGCTTTTCTTGACATAGACGGAGAAATAACTCCATATGCAGAAGAAAAAGCAACACATATCGCAGATTATATTGAAGATATTGATGATTCATTAACTATCGAAGATATTCAAGATTTAGTTGAAAATGGTTTAATGTCAACTAAAAGAAAAGATGTTGCAAAAGCTTATATCAAATACAGAGAAAAAAGAAATCAAGTTCGTAAATATAATAGTGACTTTATGAAAGAAGTTGCAAAAAAATTAAATGCAACTAATGTACAAAATCAAAATGCAAATGTTGATGAATATAGCTTTGGTGGTCGTAAAGGTGAAGTTGATTCAGCTATTATGAAACAGTATGCACTAGATAATTGTATGTCAGAAATGGCTAAAAATAATCATCTTACTAATCAAGTATATATTCATGATTTAGATTCATATGCTGTTGGTATGCATAATTGTTTGAGTATTCCATTTGATAAATTACTTGCTAATGGTTTTAATACACGACAGAGTGATATTAGACCTGCGGGTTCTGTAAGTACGGCTTTTCAATTAGTAGCTGTATTATTCCAACTTCAAAGTTTACAACAGTTTGGCGGAGTAAGCGCCACCCATTTAGATTGGACGATGGTTCCTTATGTAAGAAAAAGCTTTTGGAAACATTATACTGATGGCAGAAAATACATTGATAATGATGATAGTGTAATTTGGTTTGCCAGTAATAAAGATAAACTTCCTATTGATAGTAATGAGTATAAAGAGTTGTCTCCAAAAGCATACAAATATGCAATGGATATGACTATTCGTGAAACTGAGCAAGCTGCTGAGGGAATGTATCATAATCTTAATACATTACAATCACGTTCTGGGAATCAATTACCTTTTACTTCAATTAATTACGGTACTTGTACATTACAAGAAGGACGAATGGTTACCAAAGCTTTGCTGGATATGTCCATTAAGGGTAATGGCAAACTGTATAAAACGCCTATTTTCCCTTGCGGTATTTTTCAATGTATGAAAGGTGTTAATAGAGAGCCTGGTGATCCAAATTACGATTTGTATCGACTTGCTCTTGAATCAACAGCAAAAAGATTATATCCAAATTATGCTAATGTTGATTGGTCAGGAAATGCAGGATATGATAAAAATGATCCTAAGACTTATTTCTCAACAATGGGATGTAGAACGAGTAACGGTTACGATATAAATGGTTTAGGTCAATTAAAAGACGGCAGAGGAAACATTTGTCCTGTAACAATTATTCTTCCTACTCTTGCTATGGAAGCCAAACAAGAAGCTATAAAAATGGGTTTTGGAAAAACAAATAATGATTGCTTAGACCCTATTTCTGCATTTATGAATCTTCTCGATAAAAAGATTCATGAAGCAAAAGATATGCTAATAGAGCGGTTTGACTATATCTGTAGTCAATCGCCAGAATCCGCAAAATTTATGTATGAAAATGGTACTATGGAAGGATATATACCAGAAGAAGGTATTCGTTCTGCATTAAAACATGGTACTTTAGCATTAGGTCAATTAGGTTTGGCTGAAACTTTACAAATTCTTATTGGAAAAGATCATACAACTCCAGAAGGAATGGAATTAGCAAAACGTATTGAACAATTATTTAAGACACGTTGTGCTGAATTTAAAGAAAAATATAAATTAAATTTTGGAGTATATTATACCCCTGCTGAAAGTCTTTGCTATACAGCAATGAAAAAGTTTAAAGAAAAGTGGGGAGAAATTCCTAATGTTTCAGATAGAGAGTTTTTCACCAATAGTATCCACGTACCAGTTTGGTATCAGATTAGTCCTTTTGATAAAATAGATATAGAATCTCAACTTACAGGTTATTCTAATGCAGGCTGTATTACTTATGTTGAATTAGATTCTTCTGTTTCAAAAAATCTTGATGCTTTAGAAACATTAGTAAATTATGCTATGGATAAAGATATTCCCTATTTTGCTATCAATGTTCCTAATGACACTTGTTTAGAATGTGGATATACTGGAGAATTCAATGACAAATGTCCTGAATGTGGAAGTACAAATATTCAACAATTACGTCGAGTTACAGGATATTTAACTGGTAACTATAAAACTGCTTTTAATCTTGGTAAACAAGCCGAGGTTGAAGATAGAGCAAAACATGTTGGATATATGGAGTAATTGTTATGAGATATATGGGAATAATAAAAAATGATTTTTCCGCTGCTCCTGGAGTATGTCTAACATTTTTTGTACAAGGGTGTCCTATACATTGTAAAGGATGTCATAATCATGAATCTTGGGATTTTGAAGGTGGAAAAAAATTTACTTTTAAAGTTTTAGATGAAATTAAAGAAGGATTGACTGCTAATGGTATAAAAAGAACTTTTTGTATTATGGGCGGAGAACCTTTATGTAAAGAAAATATCTTTTTTACCCATTTTATTGTCAAGGATGTTTTAAGAGATATACCAGATTTAAAAGTTTGGATTTGGACTGGACAAAGAACAGAAAATATTCTTGATTCAAATAATATATTTGTACAAGATCTTTTAGATAATATAACTGGTATAGTTACAGAACCATATATAGAAGAATTAAGAGATATAACTTTACCTATGAGAGGAAGCTCTAATCAAAAAATTATTAACCTAGAAGAAAGACGAAATAACGATAATGAGAAAAAATAATAATATAGTTCCTTTTCATAATAATATGAAAAGAAAAAATAAAAAATCTTATGAAATAACAAATGAAATGAGTTTATATGAATTAAATAAACAAATTTTAGAAAAAACTAATTCAAAACCTCTGACTTCATTAGAACTTGGAGCAATTCAAGAGAAAATAGATGATTGGTTTAATATGGAAATTGATACATATGCTATGTTATTATGTAATGAAAGAAAAGATTTTACTGTATTTCATTTGTATGAAAATCAAAATCCTAATCCTACTGCTATAGCGGCAAGTGAATTAATTGGATGCTTAACAGATCGTGGAGAAGTTTTATCAATAGATGAAACAAAAGATAAAGCATGGGAGATATGGTTAAAAATAGGAGAAAAATATTATTGTTATTATCTTTTTAAATACGATGATGCCGTTATAGAATGTTAATAAAAGAGGTATTAATTAATGAAAGAAATAGTAATTCAATTTGAACCATTTGTCTTTAAACAAACTGTATTTATTAAAGATGGAGATAATATTACTCAAGAAAAAATTCCTCAAAAAGAATTAGCAAATTATATTTCTTTGCAAGATGATTTAAAAGCAGTACATTTTTTTGGCAATGTAAATTTTGCTAATAAATTAAAAAATGAATGTATTACTAAATATAGATTAAAAGAAAAAGATGTTAATATTTTAATAAATAAGTAAAGGAAATAAAATTATGATTTATCTTATTAAAACAACAGAACAGTATAGATGCGGATCAGAAGAAGAAGCTGCTAGATTAATTGAAGAAGCTAAAAATGCTTCTGATTATGAAGTAACTAAACATAGTACAGAAGTAAAAACCTTAAAACAAAAAGGTGAAATTGTTGATGAATGGCAGAGAGTAACTATTACAAAAGTGTTTAGTGAAGAAAAAGAGCCTTATGGAAATTTAATGCCAAAATATACTAAATCTGGAGTAGAAGAAGATTAATGAATATTAGAATTAAACGTTTAAATTAGAAAGCAGTATTACCTTCAAAAGGTAGCACATACGCGGCAGGCTATGATTTATATGCATGTATACCAGATGGACATGAAGCTTTAGCCATAGATCCGCATAAAACCTGTAGAATCGGTACGGGATGGGCTTTTGAAATACCTGAAGGTTATTTTGGAGCAATTTTTGCTAGAAGCGGTTTAGCTACTAGACAAGGATTGCGGCCGGCCAATTGTGTAGGAGTAATTGATTCAGATTATCGTGGAGAAATCCAAGTTGCATTACATAATGATACTAATGTAATGCAGTGTATAACAGAGGGTGAAAGAATTGCTCAGTTAGTTATTCTTCCTATTATTAATATTGATAGTTTTGAAACAATAGATGAACTGGAAGATTTAGAAGAAACAGAGCGTGGAAAAGGCGGTTTTGGTAGTACTGGTAAATAAAAAAAGGGAGAGTAGAAAATAATCTACTCTCCCTTTTTTTTATTATATCATTATATCATCATATCCTATCTCTATCTCATCATAGGCTATTTTTTAATCATTAAATCATCCTGCTGAGTATATCTCATAGGTTCATAATATCTATAAGAATTGGAATTATTACTTCCTCTTCCCCTTTCATACATTGGATAATAACCATAATTAGTATAATTATATTGGTTAGATTGCATCATATGATCTCTAATTATATATAAAGAAGCTAATTTCATACAATTATTATATGTCGCTGAACCATTTTCTAACTACTTAATGGCTTCTTCAATTTCTCTAGGATTTATCATAATGGAACTCCTCTCTTTGTTTATCACATTCTTCATATTTTCTTAATTTCTTTTTATATTTTTTAATTAAGAAATCTTGTTTAGAAACAATAGTAGGTAAATCAAAATCTGTACCTTTTATCATTAATAACTATCTCTAAGCTTTCTAAATTTCATCTTCAACATTACAAATATACTATTTAATTTTTAAAGTCATACCTATCTAATGTATATTAAAAGCTTCAACATACATATCCTCTAAAAATTTTTTAGTATCCTTTTCCCAATGAACGTATTTTTCTAATCCTGTCTTTACAGCACTTCTACGAGTATTTGTATCTACATCATCTTTAGTATAATCATACCAATTTGAAGGTATAATAAATAAAGAATTAAAAGTATCTAATGAAAATTTAGGAATAAGTTTATTATATTGATTCATATAATAATTTACAAATTTTTTATAGTTATAATTCTATTCTAAAAAATGATATTTATGACATAATTTGTAACCTTCTAATCCTAAAAAATCATAATAATTAGAAAACTACTAATGATTCATAGCACCTTGTAGAAGTCTTTGAGATACTAAACTACCAATTTCTTCAATAGTCATAAGAATAATAACTCCTTACTATTTTTATTAACAAAGTTTAGTCACAGTTATTCTAACAATAGAAAAAGTACCTGCCTAACCTGCATTAATTAATTGAAGTGTAGTAGGACTTGTATTACAGCAACATGTATTATTATCTCGTACTTGAACAAGAGTAGAAAAGCCTAAATGAGTTATTGTATCCGCGGCGCCCGTTGCTTCACTGAAAGAACCCAGGTCTAATACATTATTCTGAGCCAGCTGTATGCGGACTGTACCGGCCGCCGCAGGTGTTATACTAGCACTACAGCTTACCATATAAACTCCACTCTTGTTTAATTCTATAGTAGCTGGAGCATTATGTACAGCTGTTACACCTTTTGTTATTTTACTATTGTTTAAAGGAATTGCTCCATTTTCAGCAACATCAATATTTAAACTATACAAATCTAACATTTCTATTTTATCTCTCCTTTTAAAAATAAAATGGGGTACAAGAAAGTACCCCATAGATGTACTAAATACACTCAGTTATTTATATAAAAGTAAAATATACTATTAATTATTATATTACATGTTCATGCAATTACAACTACAACCGTTCCCACAGAAAGGAGAAGGTCCGGCATTATACATTAAACCATTTGGATATCTTACAACTCCAGCCATAGCGTTATTAAGTCTAAGATCATTAATCTGGTTCTGCATATCTGCCATTCTATTTCCAGTTATGGCATCAAGAATCTTTTGTGTCTGAGCAGTTGTTGTTTCATTGATAGCCGCAGTATTCATAGCGCCTTGATAAGATAAATTATCAATTGCTCTTAATGTATTACAGCAACACTCATTTTGATTAGCTAATGCTGCCACTTGTGCAGTACGAATATCAGTTAACTGTGCGCCAATAGCAGATTGAATATCTTTAGCTACATTGATATTATCATATTTAGCCTGATTAACCGCTGCAACAGACTGAGCAGTTCCGTTTGTAATAGCTGTTATAATATCTCTATTTTGGTCTTGGAGGTCATTAAAATTAAATCCATTCTGTACAAAATCCTGTGTAGCATACTGTGGCTGATAACCGCCGCCAAAACCAAAGCCATTATTTCCTGCTAAAAGTAATAAAGCAAGAATCCATACTATAGAAGAGTCTCCCCAATTACCGTTCATACCATTACCACTTAATAAGGCAACATCACTAGCTGATAAAGTTCCGTTATCCATGTAATAATTTCCTTTCTTTAATTAATTTTAAAATAAACTCAATATACTATTAGGATCTATGCCTTTCTATTGTGCTAAAGCATAGAAAAGCTATTTAGGAGTTTTATTACTTCTTTGAATTAAAGAATATATATTTTGTATTTTAGGATTTGTATTTATTAAAGTATTTAATAATTGTTGAGGGTTAGAACTATTTTTAAATAAAGAAATAATTTGTTGTATATTATTGTTATTACTATTATTATTATTATTATTATTTCTTATTGGATTGTGACTTATGCTATTGTTTTGATTCAGTTCTTGATATAAGCTTGTCATTTTCCATTTCTCCTCTTAATGTAGCAATAATCTATTCTAATTCTGTTTTAGTAACATAGTTCTAATTGCTAAAACTAACTTGCTATTGAACTGGAGTTACCTGTTGTAATTGTTCTGTGTTTTGATTATTACTATTAGTAGTCTATTCTAATTCTTCAACAAAATCAAATACTCTTAATTTACCTAATCCTAATTCATCTGTAATTTTTATATAAAATTTATTACAGTCATTATCTAATAATATAACTCTGCTATTTGGCTATAATTGCATTGTTCTAGCATTTTCTTTTCCATTCACCCAAATAATATTACTTTGCGGCCGCCCTTGAGTTCTAGCAGCATAAGGATAATTATTTACCTGTTGCTGTTGTTGAGGAAAAGGAGTCATACTATTATTAAAATTGTAATTAGAATTATACGGATAATTATTAAAAAACGGATAATTATTCGGTTGATTATAATTATTCCACATCATCTTTTTGTTTTCTCCTTAATATATAAAATTTAATCAAAGTAGTCATATTTTCACTCCTTTCATTAATTAATAAAAAGTATTCTGAAAATATTAACTTGGTTTGATAAATTTTATTAATAAAAGACAAAAGCTTAGTACCGTAAAGTACTAAGCTTTATTTGTTTATATATGCATAGCCAATTCCGATAGCATCAGCAATATCATCATTGACTTCAATATTAAAAATTTTTTTTACCCAGTTTATATCATTTTGTTTTTGTACGTCTCTTTTAATACCCCGTCCTTGTTTTATTTGGCATATTTTTCTCCACTAAGAGGGGTACATAAACTAAACAGTAACATGCTTAAAGTTCTAATGGACTAAAAGCATAATACATCCTTGTAAGTACATCAATGCTTTATATGTTTTTATATTAACAAAACCATCTTGACGTACCTACTAAAGTATTAAATGATCTATATCTGGATTTTGTGTTAAGTATTGCCCTATCGCTTTCACCATTACTTTTATACGATTAAATAAATCAGATGATGAAGCAGTTATGCAATCATATTTCTAAAGTTTATTATGTTTATATATAGCTACACCAGAACTTTTAGATGAAGCATCAATTGCGATGATATTCATTATGTTTCTCCTTTATTCTGGTTTAAGTATATCAAAAATTTTTTTAACTGTCAAGTTAAAAATTTTTTATTATATATTAATTATTTTATTAAGCAGTCCTCTTCCAAATATATACAGCCATATAAGGAGGTATTGTATTAATAGTATCAGAAGTTCCTGTAAAAGTATGATTATGGCCTTGAGAAGCATTCTTTGCTCCATTCGATACTCCTTTAACTGATCCATTAGAAGTATATGAAATAGATGCTGAAGTTGTATCTGTTCCGGCTGTTTGACCACTGGCTACTACCTATAAATCTCGAGCAGGTATAACATGATGATGACCGTGAATATTTATTTCAATATCCTATCGTCCAAAAGTAGCAGAACCACTGTTACTATGAGTCCAATTTTGATTATGAACACCAGTTGTAGAACTTCCAATAATTCCAGAAGGTTTTAATTCACCTGCAACTAAAGGATTAAATTTACCCGTTACAGGACCTTCTGCCTATGAAGTATTGAATTCATTAAGATGTCCAGATCCTGATACCTGAACAGACTGTGCTGGAACACTATGACTATGAGAAGAAAGAACAGGATTTGTAAAAGTATGTGTATGATCTGGTAATCCTGATTGAGCAGCTGTTAATGTAGTATTTCCAATAGATCCTCTAGGAGTGTAAGTAATAGAAGAAGAACCTCCTGTCGTACCTGCACTATAATTATCACCAGCAGACAAAATAAATTTATCTTTAATTTGTTCCCAAGTTCCTCCAAAAAGGGCACCAGGATTAACATTATTAGCACTCATATATATAGAGCCTATTGGATAAATAAGATCAAAAATAGATGTTGGATTTGTCTAACCTTCTTTTTTATAAGAAATGTCTCCAGAAATAGTAACATTGCCATTCCAATCAACTGTTAATGCATTGCTTCTTGCATTATCTGCTGTTCCATTTCCTATGATAACTGCATATTCACTATTAGAATCTTCAATATTATATTTACCTAAAGCAGTTTGATTATCTGATGCAGCTATTGTTCCACGGTTTTGTGCATGAGAGTGTCTTCCAGAAGCCGTTGTACCATATCCTTCTGCATGAGAAACATAGGCAAGAGCAGTTGTATCAAGCCCTTCTGCATGAGAACTACTTCCAAAAGCTATTGTATCAGAACCTTCTGCATGAGAACTATACCCTGAGGCTATTGTTCTAGAACCTTCTACATGAGAATAAGTTCCATAAGCTATTGTTAAATTATAATATATTTTACATAATGTATTTTCTGGAATAGAGTTAAAATTATCAGATGTTGTAGTTATAATTAATCTATCATTACTAATATCTTTAATTATATCATATTTTTTAATTGATTCGCAATATATAATGTCACCAACTTCTAACTAATAACGAAGCGGTGAATCTAAAGAATATCTATTCGCTTCTAATCGTGTTAAATGATATGAATATTCACCTTGTCCGATACCACCGCCTTCAGCATGAGAGCCATCCCCAAGAGCTATTGCTCTATATCCTTCAGCATGAGAATTATTTCCAGAAGCTTTTGTATTCTGTCCTTCTGCAAAAGCATTCTATCCTAAATGATACACATAATAATTAGGTATTTCAACTTTTATTTTTATATAAATATCTTTATCTTCAGATTCTATAGATGAACCATCATAAACAAAAGTTAACTAATCATCTGTAATTTCCCAAGAATATAATCCATCATCATTATTATTTACTTCAGTAAAAATATTAGCATCAGTAGTTTCATAGATATTAACACTTACAATTAAATTATCTCTTATTTCCTAGCTATCTGGTATAGTAGAAATATCTATATTAATTGTTATAGAACCATGACTTCTGCCTGAAACAGGATCAGATATAATCTAAATTTTATCCTGTTCTTCAGCACTTCCTATACTTCTCAAACTACCTTCCGTACTGCCATCAACTAAATTTTTTAAATTATTATTATAAACAAAATCACCTTGCTAATTAATTAATTGGCCATTTGTAATTATGTTACCGCTCCAATCTATTGCTAATGCATTATGACGATTATCCTAATTTCTACCATTACCAATAATAACTGTATAATTATCATTAGGATCTTCAATATTATATTTTCCAAGAGCGGTTTGATTTTTTGAAGCAGCAACTGTGCCAAGATTTTGAGAATGTGAGTTTTCACCAAAAGCAATTGTATCTATTCCTTCCGCATGAGAATACTTTCCAATTGCAGCTGTTATATAACCCTACGAATGTGAAGCTATTCCAGAAGCAGTTGTACTTTGTCCTTCTGCATGAGAGTTTTCTTCTGAAGCTCTTGTATTGCGTCCTTCTGCATGAGAGGTTAATCCAGAAGCTACGGACTGAAAACCCTCTGCATGGGAATAAGTTAAATAGGCTGTTGTTTCACTTCCCTCAGCATGTGAAGACTATCCAATTGCTAATGTATGATAACCTTCTGCATGAGAGTTTGCTCCTGACGCAACTGTAGCATTACCTTCTGCATGAGCAGCAATACCACCAACCTATGTTGTTGTACCCCTTCCCTCTGTATGAGAATTTGCTCCTAATGCTTGCGTCTAAAAACCTTCTGCAAAAGCATATTCACCAAGAGTATAATTCTAACCTACTCCAATAGTTTTTACACTACCAGTAGCATTTCCATCTTCTATATTTACAGGCCCTAAAACATATGTATCTTGACTAAACCTATCATTGTCTTGTTTAACCTTAAAACCTTTTACTTTTATTTTACTCATAAAAATAACTCCTTTTATTTCTAAAATTATGACGCAATAGTTAATATATCTACTTTAGTACTAGTAGGAGCGCCATTTGGAAAAGAAATATTAACTCCTTGTAAAAAATTTCCAGGCTAATAAATATAAGTACTTCCAATTTGTATTTCTCTTCCATTAATCATAACTAATAAATTAGGTGTATTAGTAGTAGTATATGGCATATATTCTTTTTCATCAACTGAAATACCTATTTTAACTAAATAGTTTGTTATATTAATATTATCTGTGCTTGTAAAAGGTCCGGTATATTGCTATAATTGACCTATTCTTGCTATTGCCATATTATCACCTCTTACTCTGCTAATATAAACCAAATTCCACCTGTTTTTAAATTGCTTGAAGCAGCGCTATTAACAGGAATAGGATTATCCTAGGTAGATATGTCTGCCTATCTATCAATTATGTAATAAGTGTTTAAATCAACACTAGTATCTTTACTCTCTATTTCATACCAATGAGAATCATATTCCACTCCATCAATAATAATTTTATGTGTGCCATCAAGATAATCATATGCATAAAGAGTAGTTTGAGTACCTTCTTCTACAGATACAACCCACCCTGCTCTATCTTCATATGGTTTAATATTACCTTCTTTATAATTCTATACACCATCAGCAAAAGCTCCATCTCCAACTAAATCTTCTAAATCTGCTTTTCCAAGTACATGATACATTGCAGGAGCTAATGGTAAGATTTTATATCTTTCTAAATTCCCATTATATATAAATTCTTTAAAATCTCCCTAGTGCAAATTATTTCTATATGTTCTACTAGAATATAAAATATACAGTACATCTCCAACTCTTTGAATATCAACAGGATAATTAATCTAATTTGAAAATGATTCTTGTTCAAAACTAAACCCAGTTGAAATAGTTTTATAAAATTTTGAATCTCCGCCATTTTCAAAATTTTTAAAAGCAATATCTTTTTCAATAGGAATATACCCTATTTTTATTGGTGCTTGTACATCAGAATAAGTAATAAATAAATTCCCATATTGATCCATATATAAATAATCTATATTTCTAATAATAAAAGGATCTGAATTTTCTTGGGCAGTAAACGTAATAACAAAATCAGTTAAAACACTATCACTAGGAAGCTCTATACATTGCCAAATAGGAGCATCAGGATTATTATTTTGATATATCTATCCATTTACTGGTGTAATATTATTATTAGGAATATAACTATTTGCTATTTGATTACTTGCTTTTATACATACAAGATATAAATTATTATTCCAATTATTTCCTGTCCCCTTAGCTAAAGAACCTAAATTAACTGTTTCATTAGTTACTTCAGAATCAGTTAATATAATAAGATTGTGATTCTATTCACTATAAACTTTATTATGTTGTTCAATACTTTTTATAATATTATAAGGAGAAAGATATTTATTTCCACTCGTTATACCACTCTAAACATTGTCATAAACAGTTAGTTTATATGTTAAATAATCATAATCATTATTAATTTGAATTCCATCTGGAGCATCAATTGTTGTTGGCTAAACACTTTGATTTATATTAACAATATTTAAAGAATCAATAGAATCACCTTTTTTCCCTTGAGGCACTGCTATTTGATAACTATAATAAAAGCCATGGTCTTTAGAATTATCATGTTCTTTAATCAAAGAATAATTAGCAGGATTTTCTTGACTTTGTTCCTAAGTAGGCTATTCAAAATCCACATACCAATTTGTTGGCTATGATGAAATTCCATCTTCAAAGGATAAAGTCTTTCGTCCATAAGGAGCTACGGGAGTAGCTTGAATATTTATAACAGGTTTAAGAAAATCAAAACTAATTTGATGTCCTGTTATATCTCCATTAGCAGCTTTTATCTATGCTACACCAAACCAAAAATTATCTAATATTTCTGTTCCATTAACAGCAGATTTAGTAAGATTTAACTAAACGGTATCAATATTTTTATTTTGTTCTGTTGTTATTAAATCTTGCCAAGTTACAGCATCTAACTAGCCAGTTTTACCAATAGGCCCAACTATCTGTCCGACATATATCGCACCACCGCCGACATTTTCAATCCAATTACTCCAATCTCTTTGCCATTCATTTTCTTTAAAAGTATTAGTATGAGTAGTATCATTTGTTAAATAATAATTAGCTTTATTTGGTTTTATAGACCCATTTTCTAAATAATCAAAACCTCTTCTAAAAAGAAGTCCATTTTCATCATTAGTATGTTGTCCTAAATTTTTTACTGTATCTATAATAACATACTAACCATAATTAACATCTGTATAACCGCCACCTTTTCTAAACTATTGAACCATTCCTTTTAACTAAAGTTCAATAGCATACTACGAATTAAAAACGTCACTAAGAGAATTAGGTTGTTGAATTATTCTATAATATTTTTGATTAGTAACATTTTTTACTAAGGCACTAATAGTTAAATTTTCTATTTTAAATTTTCCATTTGGATTATCTTGAGTAACTGTATCATCACTTTTTATTAATATATCTGCAAAATCTGTATCAAAATTATTAATATTTACACAATCAAAACGCTATACTATATGATAAGTGCGGCCTTGCTTACCGCCATAAAAAGAATACATTTTCCTTTTCCTCCTTTTTAAGAATTAGACTCATAAGCATAGTCTAATAAGAAAGCATTTACATTACCATTAGGCTGCGCTATCATAAAACTATTTACTAATAAGCCATTATTAAACTCATATATACCACTTCTTCCTACTCTAATTGGCTATTTATTTACGACAAGAAGATCTCCTGGTCTTCCTTGATAACCAAATTTATACCAGTTACCTCCATTACTTTCTGATCTTGAAACAATATCTTTTAATTTTGCCAGATCTCCGTTTGTCTACTAAATTCCTTCACAAAAAATAATTTTACTTCTATTTTCTTGTGTTACCAATTGTCTTTCTTTTTCAGATAATATAATTGGTTGTTCTTCAGGAGTTACTGAAGGAGGAGTACCATTATTTGTACATAAATCTAAAATCATCCAATTTCTAGAATTTGTAATAACATCATATGCGGTTCTTTGTACTTTAAAAATTAAAGTATCATAATCTACAAGCGGAGAAAAAACCATAGAAAAGGTAGCATATTGCACCTACAGTATATTTTCAGTAGTAGCAGTTGGTATAGTACATGTTCCAATTTGTTGATAAAATACCTAACCAGTTTGGGCGTCCTAATCTTGTGTTCCCTTTTCTTTATTTTTTAATAATAAAGCTAATCTTATTACATCTGCATCATGATTAATATCTTCTTTATTTGTGTAAAAACTATCTGGCACACAACGTACTTTAAAACGAATATAATATACCTAATTTTTTTTAAAACCGCCTTCTATTGATAAAGAAAAATCTTGAAAATTATTAACTGTTTGTAATTCTTCTAAAAGAAATGGATTTTGAACAGGAAAAATAGCACGAGTGGCATTTAGTTTTTCCATATAATAGCTATTTCCTTCATTGCTTTTTCTTAATTGAGCAACGGTATATGCCATAATATAATCTCCTTTTAAATCTTTTGTAATGCTTTATAAGCATTTATATTCATTGTGGAAGTAACATCTAATGGAATTGATATAGACTGTATAATATAATCTCCATAAATTCCAGATGCACTATCCTATACTGTAATTCTTGTATTTGGCTATAAATAATAAATAGGTAAAGTTGTTATTGAAATACTATTATTTATATGAGTATATTGATATAATAAATCTTTAACTCTTTCAAAACAAGAATTTAATTTACCGCCTATTGAAAGCAGCTAAAAATCATTAGGATGAATTTGTGTATAATATTGTCCATAACTAGTTAACATTGATCTAATCTAATCTGTATTATCTTGACCAGCCTATACATAAACAATATCTGGAATATTAGGCTCAAAAACACAATTAACACCCTAATTATTACTATCTATTATTTTTGATCTTCTGCCTATACTATTTACACTATATTGTCCTAATGCAGAATCATCATCAATAAAATCTAAAAAATATACTATTTGTTCAGGAGATTTTTTTACAAAATCTTTCCATCCAATAGCATAAGTAATGTTACCACTATTTTCTTCTGAATTATTTAAATCATATAATTTAGGAAATTCCTATTTTAATTCTGCATAATATTGAAAATAAGTATTATTTAATTCTGTATTTTCACCAGTTCCATATAATTCATCTTCTAACATTTGGTAATAAATCTACTATCTCCAATCAGTAGCTTGTCTATTAATGATTTTGTCCTAACCTTCATTTCCAGTCGCGGCGACCGCCCGCGTTATATTATCATCATCAGTAAAAAGAATTATATTATGACTATTTAAAGAAGGCTTTTTATCTATTGCAAGATGAAAACGACATGGATATTTTTGCTAAGATATAGAAGTGTATGTACCCCATACTACAAAATCATTTTTTATATTATTAAAATTTAAACTATTATTAAATGAAACTGTAAAATCATTATCAGTAAAATCATAAACAGATCTACTTAATCTATACGTATCTGCCTAGTAAGCATCAACAGGAATATCCCCTACATTACTTATATTAATATTACTATTATCACTTTGTGTTTTACTTTTTGACCAATAAGCAGTATTACTCATATTTAAATAATTTTGTTTCTATTGAAAAACAAAATTACCCTATACATCATAAAAATATTCATAATTACCCATTACCGAAATAATTTTATCTAATACAGAAGTTACACTATCTCCAGCATTACATACTAATTCTTTTCCAGGATAAGTGAAATCTGTATAAATATATCCCATATCTTCACCTTTCATAAAGCCACCATAAAAAATAGGTTTAGGTTCATTTTGTAATAATGGCTATAACTATTCATAAGTACATAATTGATAAACCCCATTTTCATTTGGTTGTAAAACATAAATAGGATCTTCTCCTGTCCATGTTACTACTTGTTTAATTTTTAAAGGAACTTCTGAAATAATAATCTTACTCAAAGACTAATTACCCCAATGGTTTACTAATTCTTTTATAATATTATATACTAAAACAGGATTTTTTTCTACAGATACTGCATTAATATCAACTAACTAATCTTGATAAGCGAAATCAACAGATGAATGAATATTTCCACCAAGATCTCCATTTAAAAGACACATTTTATCCTTTAATTGCATTGATATTGTAACACCAGAAGTACTATGAGATAAAGATGGATTAAACATTACATAAACACCAAGAGGAAACCAAACAATATCTCCATACTTCTATTGATAATTAAGCTAATATACAAAATGCTAATCTGTATTAGCATCTATACCTTCTATAATCGAAGTGGGAACAGTATTAACTATTCCTAACTATAATATACATTTTTTATTAATGGAAAATAACTGATCTATATTAGCTAAATTATTTTCTTCCTATTCAGCGAAAATTGAAAGATTAGCAGTCCTTCTTAATGAAGAACTGCCATCTATATTTATACTACCACTTATTACTTTACCTTGTACTTCTTCTAAAGGCTATTCTTTCCAATTTAAAACAGTAATTTTAATAAATTCCTATTTTATTCGTAATTTATCAATCTATTTTAAAAATTTTTTATCTTGTAAAAATATTGGTAAACTCAATAAAAATCACTCCCTACTTGAGCAATATAAAAAATTAAAGCATCAACAGGACATTTTATATCATAAGAAAATGAACCATTATTCTAAATTCTATCAGCCTAATAAAATTTATTTCTATAATAAATATAGTTTTTATCATTCTCTATATATAAATCATATAAACTCGGATTTTCTACATCACTTAATTTTGTTACTGTCCCTTTATTAGTAATTTTATTGCTGTCAACATTTATTCCGTATACCTTAAAACTTGTAATATTTACTTTACTACTACTATTAAAATCGAAATTTAATTCACCAGTCTCATTAACTACAAAACGGACAGCTTTTGCACCACTGTCAAAAGCGTTTGTTAAAATATAAACAACAGTATTAGGCTATGTATCAATAGCTAAAGAATAAATTCCATTACAATGTTGATTTATTTTTGTTCCCTAATTTGTATAATAAGTTTGAATATATTTATATTTAATAGTATTAATTAACTATTGTGAACTATTATATGTACCCATAATTTGTCCTGCTCTAACTTGAACTTTTTTATTTCGAGGTATATAAGAAGTATCTACCTAATAATAACCTTCTATTACGTAATCAACATTCATTATTGTGTCTTTCGCAGGGATTATTTTAGTAGAAGAAGATAACTATAAGTTATCATCTTTTAATTCATATATATTATTAGGATGAGATACAATAATAGCTTTTGTTTTATTTTCATCTAAATAAAATAAAGTTCCTAAATAAACATTTGGTGTAATACCATTTTTATAAGTAGTTTTAATTTGATATAGTCTTTCTGTTATAGGTTTACTATAATAATTTTGTTGTGATGCATTTTCAATATCATTATATGGAACTAATTTTCCAGTAGAATCCTAAATAATTATATATGGCTATGACTATATTGTTAATCTTAAGTAAGTAATTTTAAAATCTTTTAAAATATTTCCATTAAAAACTGTATTAAAATGTTCTTTTCCACCAATGGACAAAGAAGTTTCTGTACTACCATCACCTGTAATAATATCTTTATTAGCTCTAAATATATTCCCATTAGGATTATCTCTAAAATCATAACTCGTTAATTGTCCAATCCTAGGTTGCTGAAATTCTATCTATGTTTTATAAGTACCTACATTAATAAAATTATATTTAATTAAATTATCGATAGAATAATTATCTATCTAATAAGCAGTAGCAGAAAAAGTATAAATTAATCTTCCTAATTCATTTTTAGGCGTTAATGAAACCTACATTAATTTAACTAGTATATTACCCTATTGAGTAGACTTATATATTTTTACATTAGAATTATATAAAAACTATTCAACCTTTTCTCTAAATTTTCTTTCATAAATATAATTATAATTATTAGGTTTTATCCCTGATTCACTTCCGCCGTCATATATATTATTTTTATAAATAGAAATAATATATTTTTCATTATCATAAAGCTATTCTTCAGAAGTAAATAAATTAACATTATCCATAAATGAAACAATTGTTCCTGTACAAGCAAAAGATCTATAATAAGTATTACCATTTTTTCTTATATATGGATATCTAGATCCTATTGTATCTATTTTATTTTCAGAAATATTAGTTTTTAAAGAAGATATTTGAAAATCATATTTTAATTTTAATTGTTTTGCCTAGTCAATATCTCCATTTCCAGACGACTAAAGTAAATAAGCATGCTACCATTCTGGTATTGTTGCACTTCCAGCTAAAGCACACTAATCAAATAAAGGAGTGCCGCGGCGGCCACGTATATCTATAGATTGTAACATATACCTGTAAGCAATTCCGCTCTATGCAGTAAAATCGTAATAAGTAAGATTCTAAGTCTATTCTCCTGTTAAAGTATAAATTTTTAAATCTTTCCAATTTAAAAAATTTCCCTTCGAATCACTTCTTCTTAATACAATATTATTTTTTAAACTATCTCCGCCACTCTCCTATATAGTATGCTATACTTTTATATACCCCTATTCCTAATTAACATAAGTGTTAATACGCCCTGACAAACTATCTGTCATAATTTCCTAATATTTAAAAGTATAAATTTTACTATCTAAATAATCATTTCGTGTTTTTATTTCAAATAATAGTTTATACTATGTATCGTTACTAAACTAATATGGTAATGAACATTTTAAAGATAAACTAGCCTAATCTAATGTATAATTATATGCACTAGAAAACATCCAACCAGAATCTGCTTCTGTAAAATTTTTTATATTAATTAAATCATCTTTAGTATAAGATGACTTTAAAAGTCTTAATCTCCATGCTTTTAATGTCTAAGAACTACCATTTGGATCATAAACACCACTAAAGTCAGCAAAAGGATAAGTAAAGGTAAGATTATCTGTTTCACCTTCACCTTCTCCAGACTCATCATCGTCATTTGTATTTACTATATTTATATTTGCACCAGCCGATTCGTCCATAAACCTCTTAAACTAATTTATATAAAATACTGGTGCTAAAATTGGTTTAATAATACAAACTGTAGACCATTCTGAAAAAGCATATACATTATCTGTAAAGAACATTCTATTAGCAATATTATCAATATTAGAAAATACAGTAGAAACTGTGCTAAGTCGTAATTGAACTTTATAAATTTTGTCTATTATAAAATCTTTATCTATTAAATTTTGTTTTTCTATATCTACATGATAACGATTTAAAATTTTATCTTCCTCTGTCTGTAGATTTTCAAAAGGTTTAACTATAATGCCGCCCGCGTCTGCCACTTTATTATTATTACTAGTTTGATCTCTAACGGATATATGTATTGCCTTAATACTATCTGATTGTATACTAGTATAATTAGATAAAGTAAAATAAATTCTCACATAGCCATCAGCCGCATTAAATGCCGGCATTGAAGATGCGACTATTGGAGGATATAAAGCCATTTTCATCACCCCTTTTTATTTTATTTATATACTTTAATTATGTTTATTCTATTCAAATAAAAAATTTAAAGTAGCTAAAATATCTTCAAAAAATTCCTATTTTTTTAAAGTAGAAAAACCATAAAAAGTATCTATAAAATTATTTTTCTAAGTTACAACTTTTACATCAATACAATCCTTTTCTTTATTAATTGTAAATTTTATATATGTCTATTGTTTGTTTTCCATATTATTTATAATCCTCTTCATAATCAGCATCACTTAATGGTGATGCCATAACACTATACTTGTCTATAGTTACTGTTCCCCATCCCGTTACTATACCATTAGAACCAATATTTCTACTTGTTTTTACTACAGAATAATTCTTTTTAAGTTTTGGTATTTTAACGCTTACTTTTAAAGTTCCACCAGTTATATTAATTGCGCCTCCAAGACTATCTTTCCCTGTTATTGATGTTACTCCTGTTACTGATATATCATCACTGTCATCAAAATCAATAGCTTCGTTTAATGGGGTAAATTCTGTTACCACATGCCATGGATTACTTCCGGTATGCTTTTGTTTTTTTAATGTTAAACTGGTAAAAGTTTTTATAGTAGTTGGAGTCATTATATCTTCTCCATGATTCCAAGATGGAGCTGCATCACCTGGCATGCTCCAATTACCTCCATTTCCAGATATTCCTCCAGTAGTAGCGGTTAATTGACCTGTTAATGTACCACTTAATTTATTAAAAACAGCATTTCCATCCTTATCAATATGCCAACTTGGGCCTGATAAACTTCCTTCTCCATTAATAATCATACTACCTGCCGTTAAATTACTTCCATTAATTTGCCAATTGCCAATATAACCTCTATCAGCATCTAAACAACCCTAATTTTTATCATTTTTATATAATCTAACGTGAGCATTTCTTTTTAGCTCAGCATCTCGAATTTCTCCGTCTATTATATACCAATCACCTATTGTTCCTGCATTAGCCTATATATTATTAAAAATAGCATTTCCACTATTATTAATTGACCAACCTTCCCCTTTTTTTGCATTTTTTGCTTTTGTTGTAAAAGGATTAGTCTGAATATACCCTTCTGAACTAATAATTATTTTATTAGCTTCTAAAGTTGAAGAACCAATAGTCCAACCACCTATTAATCCATAATTAGAAAATAATTTTCCTTGATTATCCACTAAAAACATCTTTACATTTTCAGGTTTTTTAGCATCAACCTTATTAGTAGACCAAAATCTAGCAATTATATTATTTTTTGCATCAAAATATTGTCTTGGAGTATCTGTGCTATTACTTTTATAAAAAGTTCTATCTCCCATTCCAATATAAATATCTTTATTATTTGTTTTCTAAAAACTTTTTTCAGAAACTGCCCAACCTGCTATATTACCAGACTTACTAAATAAATAACCATCATGTGTTACATAAAAATTTTTAATATTATTTCCTGAACTAGCACCTGCTCCTGCCCAAAATGCCATATTACCATTATTTGTTTTTAAATTAGTATTATTAGATGTACCATTAGGATCATACTGATTTGTTGAATCTGCATTCATTCCAACATTATTTTGATACAGTGTTTTATTGGTAATATTCCAACCACCTATTTTACCAGATGTACTAAATAAATAACCATCATGTGTTACATAAAAACTATTATTAGCAAAAAAGGCTTTAGAATTATGTCCTGTTATACTAGGATATTTACTATTATTAGGATTAGAGTTCATTCCAACATCCGCATTATATAAAACATAATCTCCAATAGTCCATCTCGCAATAGTTCCTCCGCCTTCAGCAGTCAGATTACCAGCATTATCAACTTTAAAATGACCTGACCCAAATTTTATATATGGGCCCTTATCATCTCCACTTCCAGTAGAAGAAAATTTTATTTTCATTCCAGCTTTATTAGAGTAATCATCAGACTAAATAGTACCCTATCCTGAAGAAGCCATAATTTTAATTTGACTAGCACCTTTTTTCCCAAAAGTAGCATTGCCAGTATCGGCATCAAGAAAAATACTTCTTTGACCTTTATCATAACCAAATAAGCCAGTTTCCTAATTTCCTTTTATATCTTTTTGAGTTCCTAAAAGAATTCCTGTAAAAGTATTACTATTATCTCCCTTTTTACCTGCTCCAACTTGTGGTGCAAGAATAACTCCGGAGTCAGTACCTAAATCTATAGTATTACCATCCCATTTATTTAAAGCGGTATGTCCATATCGGTTTAAATACATGTAAATAGGAATATGAATAGTACCAATTTCAGTACTTCCTTTTTTTACTGTACACTACACAGCAGATGTTAAATCCTATCCATTAAAAGACTATTTTGGCTCAATATAAGCTTTATTATTAGAAGAATCAGATTTTTTTCTTAAGTTTCCAATAACATTCCATGTATAAGAATAATTATTAGCGGGCATAACTTCAAAATAATTATCGTTATTATAATTTTCTACAATAATTTCAAAAGGCAAAGAATTATCATAATCAGGTCTAACTCCATCCTATGAATACATTACATATTTAAAACCAGTTTTAGGAGCAACTTTTATCCTATAAACTCTAGTATATTCTTTCCCTTCTATTGAATTTATTAAACTTTGTTGAAGATCCTTAATTCTATTAGTGCAAATTGGAATCTAAGCAAAACAATTTAATTCATTATTAATTTTTATTTGCGCTCTTATAATATCTACTGCATTAGTAACTTTATTATTTTTTATTGATAATATTCCATTTTCAATATTAGTTACATCTAAATTACTAGGTTTTCCTTTTAAAATATTCCAAGTAACAGTACCTGGGGTTGTTTTCACACTATTATTATATAACTAAAATAATAATCTTGTAATTATAGTTCCATTATCATCAAAAATTTGTCCTGAAAATTGATTTGAAATATATAATCTATCAGAAGCACTATTTTCATCATCTGTAATTTTACCTACTATTTTAGCTACATAATCTGTTCCATTAGTACCTGGATCACCCTGTTTAGGAAAACTAAAATTAGTATATGTATCAAAAATTAAATCTTTATATTTTATATGTAATAATATATCATTATATATATTTTTTTCATCATATTGATTTGCAATAGTAAAATGAAAACTAGAAATATTTCTATATATATTATAATTATCCGCGGCAAGGGGCAATGTCATGCCTTTAAGAACTAAGCTACGCTTTGCTTCATCAATAGGAATGGCTGAACCATTATTAGAAGCTAATAGAGTTTGAATATTAGGAATTATCCAATCAACCTAACCGTTTTTAACAATTTGTTCAAAAGGAATTTCTGTACCGTCCTTATCTAATAAACCAAACGTTAACGGTTGTATCTATAGCGGCCGCTCTATCTGAGGACTAGCGGGGCTATTTCCTTTACCATCATAATGAAAAACCTGTGAACCATTATTCATTACTACTGAATACATACCAGCTAACTATTGTTTATTATATAAAGTTATACTTGCTGTTCCTATATATACTCCATTATTATATACAACACAAGAAATCTTTTTTAAATTTAAAATAGAGTTTATAGGGAAATTAACATATTTATTTTCATCTATATAAGTAATTATATTTTTTTGTTCTTTTTCCCATTTGTCTAAAAAAGCTTGATTAGTAATACCATTTTCTTTTTCATTTAAAAAAGCTTTTTTACTAGCAGGAGAAAGTTTATTAGCTGATTTTTGAATATTTTCAGCTTTAATTCTTAATAAATCATAACTTTCTTTGCTCCATGCAGGTTCAGATTTTTTAGATATTCCATTAGACTAAGTCTAATACCATTCATAAGATAAAAACACGCCATCTCCTACTAAATCATTGCCGTTTTTATCTTTAACTTGACAAGTTAATGTTGGATGTCCATTATCTAAATAATAAATAGTTTTAAATTCATTCTAACTAATTTTATCTGATGAAGTCATAATAATATTTTCATTAATATTATTATTAATTAAAGTTATTTCTTTTGAAGTAGAATTTAAATTTTTATATGTGGCAACACATTTTATTCGAGTATTTTTTTCAATTAATGCAATTTTTCTATCTTTAATAGACTATATCTCTTTGCCACAAAAAATCATTTTACCATCTTTATATGGGACAGGAGACTAGTTAAGCCAATTCAAACACTCCCAACCATCTCCTCCGTAAGAAGAATATTTTTTATTACCTCTAAAAATACTTCCATTCTATCTAAACCAATAATATTCTACATCTTTAGAAACCACTTTTCCTTTAGATTTTAATTCTGCATTAAGCTAAATTTGTACTACATCACCAGCTGTAGTATTTCCTAAAATATTACCGGTATTTGAACAATCTATATTTAAAGAATACCCATTTAATTCCTAAGTAGTTAAACTTTCTATTGCTTGTATTTGAATATCTTTAACATAAATAGTTGATTTAAACTATTCTTCAGTATTTATTTTTGTAATAGTAGTATTTTCAACTCCTGTATTGAATCCAGTACAATATATTTGTATACTTTGAATACCAACTAACTAATCTACATTGATATCATCAATAAACGAATTTACATAAGTATAATCTCTTAATAAATAAGGATTACCTATTACATTATTACTATTTAAAATATAGGGTCTTGTAGAAACTATTTCAGAATTATTTACGGTAGAATCTGAAAACTATAAATTAAAAATTAAACCATAATCTCCACCAATTTGACTATCATCAAGTTGTGTTTTAAAATATGCTCCTACTACAAATCCGCCATTTTCTTTTATATTATTGATAATACCTTTTTCATCTATATTTATTAAATTATTTTCTTCTTTTTTATTATAAAGATCAGCAAGGGTATTTTCATAAGAATTAAGTTTAAGAGGATAAAGATTTTCTCCAACAGAAATAACTCCATTCCTCCCAACTGTATTATATGCATTACGCGCGGCCGGTGGTTCAACAAACGTTGTTGCTTTTTGATTAGTCCCACCGATTATAGTTTTTACTCGGCTCCAATCATTGCCAGGAATAAGTATAAAAACCTAATCTCCCTTTTTATAATAGATTTCCGCACTTGTTGCATAGGCGATAAATTCACTATCTTGATATTTAATTAAATATTCGCCTATAGCCTAATCTACAACTTGTTTCACAATAGCTTTAATAGTTTTATCAAAGCTAGCTTGTGATACTTTTTTATCTGTAATTATTTGTATTGCTTCAATAATACTTGTCTATAAACGTGTATCACTCATGCAACTATCTCCTTTTACTCTTTATTTATATAAAATAAAAAACAATTATATAAAATAAAATACTTTTGTCCAAAAAAGAAATAAAAAAAAGAGTGCTTATAAAGCACCCTTTTTCTTATAGACCTGTACCATTAGCTTTTTGAGCAGCGATATTAGGTATATTCATAATAGCTGCAACAATTTCATCACCAGTAGTAGCATTAGGAAAATGAGCATCAACATTATATGTATTAGCAACAGAACTGGACTTTCCATTAGCGCCAGCAGCTTTACCAGATTTAGTAGCATAATCTTCACTCATATTGCCTAAACGAGCAAGATTATTATCATTTTTAACATTTTCTTCATTAACCCTATTCTGTAAATACTCTTCCATAGCTCTAGCTGCCGTTTCTTCTTCTATAGCTTTTTTCCTCGCTGCATCCTCCGCTGCTTCTTTCTACATTCTCTTTTTATATGCCTATTGTTCTTGTCTAAAAGCAGCCTCTTCAGCTTCTTTTGCTTTCCTTTCAGCCTCTTCTGCAGCTTTTCGTTCTGCCTATTTACGTAATCTCTATTTCTCTAATTCAAACTATCCTTTAAACTTTTCTAAATCATTAGTATTACTATTTACCCAGGCTTGATATAACTAATTATCACCAGTATAATTTTTATCATCATTAAAATTAGTTACTGCATTATATTTAGCGTTTTGCTACTAAATAGTAGGAGTTAACACTCTAACGGAACTACCAATTTGATCTAAATTCACATTAGTTAAATTCTTTAAAGATTGCCCCATCTAGCCTAAATTAAATCCATCTGAACTATTAAGTAACTGCTACATTCCTTCTACTAAAGAAGCTACCTATTTTACAGACTCTTTAGCTGCTTCTGTTAATCCTTGATAAGTAGTAATTAAAGCACCTGCTTTTTGATTCTGCTAATCTAAACTTTTATTAGTATTATTAATAGCCTATTGCATATCTTTAGACTAAGTGCCTGTAAAAGTATCCATAGCAGATTTTATTTCAGCATCATATTCTTGACTAGCTTGAGCAAGACCAGATAAAAAGTCTCTAGTAGCATTAAGTAAACCGCCTTCTCCAACAATATTATCACTTAAATCTTGAATTTCAGATTGACCCCAAGGAACAATTTGTCTTGTCAATGCTAAAGACTACTCATCAGTATAATCTTCTAAGTTCCACCCCATAGCATCAAAAAGAGAACTACGTATATAAGTTCCAAGAGTAATCTTATTATCTTCTGTTAATCCATCCATCATTTGTTGGGCAGACTGCATAACTAACTCTTTCTATTTCTCAATTTGTCTTTTACGGGTTTCATCTCGAGTCTAATTATATTCTTTCTATAAAGCAGTCATTTTTTCTATATAATCTTTATAAGTATTATATAACTAATTTAAATTTTGTTTATAATGCTATTTATCTTGATTATATAAATTGTTTTGAGCATCAGCAAGAGCAGCTTGTAAATCAGTTAATTTCTATTCATCTGCAACATATTGATAAGTATAATTACCTTGACTATCACGCCGCAGTCGCATCTTAGTTTTATTATTTCTAGCGTCTTCAAGAGCCATTCTAGCTTTTTCCACCTAGAGCGAGGCCTTCGCGCGTTCTATATCATATTCAGTTAATTTATCTTTTTCTTTTAAGATTTTTAACTGATCATTCATTAACTTATTAATTTTTTGTTGCTGTTTAGGATCATTTACAGTTGCGGCCGCCTACTAATAAGCCCTTGTTACTTCCTATATACCAAATTTAGAATTTACAGCATCTAAGAAATAATCATCAAATTGCCCTATTTGATCCCATTGTTCATCTACATATTTCGTACCAAGGCCATTTGTTAAACGATTATTAACATCATCTACAGCTTTAAGCATTTTATTTTCAAAAACCTTTGCTGCATTCTACATCATCTATTGTAATTTAGAATTCATATCATCTGTTACTTTATCTAAATTACTTTTAGCTTCTTTCCAAGCTTCTTCATTAATAATCTTACCGTTTGCGTCTTGATGGGCATTTAATTGTTGTTGCCAATAATTTTGTTGAGCACGAAGATCTGCTAATTCTTTCTAATTATTTTGTCTTTGTTTTTCATAGAATTTATTTAAATATTTATAAGCTTGATCTCCATATAAAAGCTAATTAACTTTAATTTGATGATCTAATAAACTATTTACACGTTCATATTGGTCTATTAAATCATCCATTCTATCTCCAGCTTGTTTAAGAGAATCAACATAATCTTCCTATAAATCATCTAATAAATCTTGTACTTTTAATAATCCATCTTCAGTATTCTTAATTAAATCTTCTAACTATGCTCTAATCTTTTCTTTAGCTTCAGAAGTATATAATGCTTTTTGATCATCACTTAATCTTTCCCAAGCCTAATGATCCATACCAAAAGTTATATCATAACCACCATTCTATACATTTGCTAAACGTTCTCTTAAATTTTCAGCAGCACTTAAAGCATCTTTAATCTATCCAGAGTTAAGATAAGTTTTAATTTCTCTAGCCTTTGCTTTACTATTACCTAAGATATCATTCTTATCAATTTGTCTTAATACACGATTATCAAACTAATTCCAGGTTCTAAGGGCATCCCCTGCATCTAAATCAATTTTAGCTTTAAAAGTCATACCCTATAAATATTTATCAAAAATAGTTCTTAAATTATCGAAATATTGCTATTGGTATTTAACATCCTATTCACGTTTTTTCTAGTAATTATCCATTAACTAGATACGTTTCTTATATGCTTCTTCTTCCTATTTGACTTGTTTATCATATAAATCTTTAGCATCTTTTACGCGTTGATCAGATTGATCTTTCTAAATCTTATGCTTCTCTTGCTAATCTTTATTATATTTATTCCAAACATTATTTATCCATTTTTCCTACTAGGCTTCAACATCTCTATATGCTGCTTCATATATTTTTATTCGATCATTATAATAATCAACAGCAGCATTTTTCATAGAAGTCTAATCATGAAGTTGACCATCTTCATCAAATATATTTTTACTAGTACCTAATACTTTATCTTTAAGAATATCTTTTCTTAAATCAGCAGTAGTGCCTTCTGAAGCAGCATCATCAGAAATTTTTTGTCTTTCTTCAATAATCTTATTTTGTTTCTCTAATGCATCAATTTGAGCATTTAAATTTTTAAGACGCTATTTTCCTGTTATCTTCTTTTCAGCCTACTATAAATTCTTTATAGCTTTCTATTGACGCTAGTAGGATTTTTCTACTTGCTAGTATGGATTATACTATTTCTATTTTTCTTTTGTATCTATTTTATTATTAATAGCTTTAGCTTGAGTACCAGGTTTAGGAGCTGCGGCTTTTTTACCTTTTCCGCCACCACCTCCTCTTCCACCGCCCCCACTTCCTTTAGGAGACTTATGAGAAGATTGCCTATGTTTAAAACCACCACCAGAAGATTTATGAGCAGAAGTTACTTTTAATGAATGAGCAACATTCTCTTTAACATCATCTACTTCAATAGGATCACTTCTGTAAGTTACACCAGGAACAGCAATAGGTATCTGAGTTGAAACAACAGACCCGTCTGGAGCAACTTGATACCAATCCATATATCCACGAGAAGAAGTTATCTAAGGTGTAAAATTAGTAATAGTTTTCTTTTCTTGACCTTCAGTTTTATTCTATATAACTTCTGCATCTATACCCATAGAAGCAAGATAATCAGTAGCTTGCTGTGCTGTCATGCCAGCAGCAGTAACCATTTCAGATAATCCATCTAAAAAACCTTGATTATCTAATGAAGCACCTACTTCTAAATCAGGAAAAGCTGTATTAAAATCATTAATACTATTATATAATTCATTAAATTTAGCTTGAAACTAAGAATCATCTAAATGCACTTGAGCAGCTATATCTTGTCTAGCAGCCTACATTAATTGATTATATGCTTCCTAACTACCATTAGCTGCCTATTTTAATAATTGTAAATTCTATATACTACTAGTAAAATCTGGACTTAAACTCTAATAAGGTAAATCTAATAAATCAGAATAAACATTTTGTAACTATTCTGTTGCAGCAATTTGATCTTGAATAGAGCCAGAATTTAAAGCATCCTACCAATCTTCATAATTATCTATAACTTCATCAACAGCATGCCCATATCTCATAATAGCTTCAGCTAACTACTATGCAGCCTAACGATGCTATGTTACATGCTAATCAACGCCTTCTATTTGATCACCATACTAACTAATATAATCCGTTAATTCTTTCCATCCATCAGCATCAATATCTGGATCTAATACTCGATGGCTTTGTTCCTATGCATTAGCTAATAATCCTTCATAGCGCTATAACTAACTATTAGCCTAATTTAATCTCTATTTAGAAGCTTCCCATAAATTAGCATTATCAGAAACTAATGTAGATACCATTCGAAGTTTATCTGCATCAATTGCTTTTTGTTCAATAGCCATTTGCTGAATCTATCTGATTTTAGCCATTTTCTATTCTTCTAAATCTAATGTAGATAAATATTCTGTTTGTAAAAGTAATTTATCTTGATTATATCCAGTACCACTAGCACTGGTAGTAATTAAACTATCTACACCACCACCATTACTCATGTACTGTTGCAAATTAGAAGTATCTGCTAATTCATTCTTTAAACTTTCTATAGTTTGTTTAAATGGCTATATAGATTCTCCATTAACATAATTAAAGAACTATTGAGCGGTAGAATGTAATTTAAAAGTGCCATCAGCTTGCTCTGTAAAAAATTGCTCAAAAGCTATTCCTAACTATCTTAAAGACTAAGCTTCTTTAGCAGTTAAAGTATCAGTCTATCCATCTAAAAATTTATTTGCTATTTCATGTAATTGAGCATACTTCTATTGAGGAGATAATTCATTTAAAGCTTGTTCTGCTTGTTTTAAACTATTTATCCAAGCTTGAATAGCAACATCAGTAGCTTGAATTTCAATTCCATTATCACGGAATAAATTTTTAGCCTATTCAAGACTTAAAGAAGAGAAATCTACCTAATTAGTTAAATCTTCAAATCCTTCAAAATCTTTAATCCCATTATAAAAATCTGCTAAATTATCTAATCCCTATTTTCCGCCCTAAGCAAAAGCTTTGGTTAAACTTTCAGCAATTTGTTTTTGTAAACTATATGTAGCATTTTCTAAAGAAGGAATATGATCAAAAACTTCTTTAACAGATCTTGTTAAAGACTAACTAATTTTACTAAAATCAATACTATCAAACATAGAATTGATAGTATCTTTCATTTGTTCTATACTATCAAAACCATATTGCATTGCATCAAAATCTTTAAAATCTTGAGCATTAAACGATCCTCTTAACTGTTTTAATTCAGATTCAGTATAATCAGATAAATCTTGTCCTGTTATAGCCTTTTTAATTACTTCACTGACATCAGAACCTAAACTATCTAAATTTCTAATTTTTTCTTTGACTTGAGAAGCAGAATTACCTAATTCCTATAAAGCTCGTTTAGTTGCAATAGTACTAGCAATATAATCTTTTGTATATTCCTATACTTGAGAAGAACCTTGCTATTTTAATGCTAAAGTAAGATTATCTCCAGAACCTCTAACCTCATTACTATCATAATGATACTGTTTTCCTGTAGCTGCATTAAATTCTTTTAATACATTTTGTAAAAACTAATTATTAGAAGCTTGTGTAAATCTATTAATGCCTTTAAATTGCTATAATAATATATTTGTCTATTTCTAGACCATTTGCTAATAATCTTGCCCACCAAGAGAAACAGCAGTCTGTTGATCTAACGCGGCAGTCAAAGATTTAAATGCATCAGTATTAGCTAATGTTTGTTCAGCAAGTAATTCTCTTTCAATGCGGCGGGCGGCCGCGTCTGCCTATATACTCTGGGCTAATTGTTTTAATCCATCTGTATTATTAAGCAATTGCTACACCACAGATTCACTTACACCGCCTATATTCTAACTTATTGTTTTAGCTATTTCTTCTACTGAACCATTTTCAATATCAGACTAGCCTTTCATAATTTTAGCATACTATTCAGCAATTTTTATTACTTGCTAAGGAGAAATACCAACTTGAAAATCACTCGGTGTATCATATGGACTCGTTAATGTTCTAATGTCTTGTGAATTTTGAACCTTTTTACCTAAATTTCTAGCCTCAAGATAATTAGAAGCCTCTCTAGACTCTGCATTTAAATTTGATTGATTAGCCTTTGCAAAATTAACTACTTGCTAAGCCTTGTTTAATGCTTCCTACATAGCCTATTGTGATAATATTAATTGTCCATTAACATTCTCAACCTATGTAGCTAACTAAGGATAATTTTGTATTAACTATAAAACTTTTTCATTAGCTTCTTGAATTGCATCTTTCCACTATTGAGTACCTTGTGTCATATCATCAATAGCAGTTCGAACAGCAGTATAATCTTCAAAAGATTTAGAAAGATCCTATTGAGATTTTTTTATCTAATCATATTGCTATTTAGCTTGTCTTGCTTCCTAAGCAGCCCTTTTTGCACCGTCTGCCGCAGCATTTTCAGCCTATTGAATTTTATAAAAAGCATATGCTACTCCACCTATAGCGGCTGCTATAGGAATAATAAGCCATAATTCAGCCATAAGAATTCCTGCTGCGCCATCTGCTTCAAGGAGAGCTGCTACAAGACCTTTTGTACTTAGCGTTTCAAAATTTAAACTAAGTGCTCCTTGCGTAGCAGATACAATTACTGCATTAAGAGCTCTTCCTGCTATAGGAGCCATATTAGAAAATGCTGATGCAAACATTCCTACTGTCATAGAAAGATTAGTAAAAGTTTGAAGAACTTTCTATCCAGTTGATAAATTCTAATTTTCCCAAATTTTAGTTAAATTAACTATATTATTAAGACCACTTGCAATTTGACCTAAACTAGAAATTGTTGTAACAAAAGCTTTAACATTAGAAAATTGTTTTATTTGATTTTGAGAAGATTTTAATGCTTCTTCTAATTTTTTAGCCTAAGCTTCACTTAATCCTATTTTAGCAGCTAAATCTTTAAACTTTTCTGGAGTTAAATTACCAACTTGCTGATACACTCCCAATAAAGCATCTCTAAGATCTTTTGCTGTTTTTACAGACATATCTGTAGAATTAGTTAATTCTTGTAATTTTCCTGTATCAAGAGCATTAAAAAGATCCTCCCCTAAAGCAGTTCTTAAAGCCGCTGCTTCATTTTTTAATTGTACAATACTTTTTTGAGGATTAGTAATATCAAACTCGCCTTTTATTTTAACAACATATTCTTGATTTAAATATTTTTGAAATTCTTCAAAATCAGCAAAACCTTTATTTTCTAAAAGTTTAAAATTTCGTCCTTGGCTTTGTCTATTATTAATAGCCTACTCTATTTTTGCTAATTGTTTATATGACTATAACTCATTATCAATAGCAGCTTTCTATTTTATTAAATTATTATAACTATTAATTTGTCCTTCATCTAAAATAGAATAATATTGTTGAATAAACTATTTAGCTTTCACTAACCCATTAATAGTTTCTTGACCAAAGCCAGTCTGTAAGCTTCCAAATTTTTTAGTTAAATCAATATCAGCTGCTAACTGTTTAGCATTATAGCTTGCTGCTTGAAAATTAGTAATAACATTATTAATTTCTTTAGAAATAACTCCACTAAATACTTGAGTAGCTATGCTGCCCAAATTTAAAAGCGCATTTCCTCCACCACCAATAGATTCAATAAAATTAGCTAAAAATGAAACTCCGCCTGTTCCAAAATCAATTAATCCTTTGAAACTATCAGAATCAATCATAGCAGTTTTTAATCTTTCGCTAGCTGCTCCTAATTGATTAATATGTGCTTCTAAGGATTCCATATATCTACTATTTTTCTCCATAGTAGCACCTTGAGAATCCATAGATACATTAACTAAATCTATATATTTACCCCAGTTATCAAATAATGCTGTTAAATTATTAATCTGTCTTTGACCAGCCATTGTACGAGCAAGATAAATCTGTTGTTCTTTAGACATTCCTGCCCATTTTTGACCAACCTATTCAATAACATCTTGAGTATCTCTTAATCGTCCATTAGTATCAAGAACGCTAATACCAACTTCCGCCATTTTTTCAGAATAATTACCAAGAGAAATCTAAGCATCATCTGCTCCTGTGGCAATATCATTAATACGAGTGTAAATGGTCTTTAAAGCATTACCAACAGACTATGGCGCTTGTCTAGTAGTAGCAACAATAGTAGCTATCTGAGCATTTAAACTATCTACATCAACACCCATTGTATTAGCTGTAGATGCAACTTTACTCATTGCAACAGCTAACTAACTCATGTTAGATGCACTACTATCAGCGACCGCCGCAAGTTTATCTACATATAATTCAGCCTATTCATTGGCAACTTTATAACCATTCCAAACAGCAGTCAAATAATCTGCCATCTAATCACCAGCACCAGTAATATTTTGTGCTTTTAAAACAGCTTCTGTTCTAGTTTGAACTGCTTCATCATCTAAACCTTGCTGATAAAAAGATAACGCAGCTTTAGAATAATCCATTGTACTGCGGCCGAGCTAACTTGCAGCCCTATTAGCTTGATCCGCAAACTTAGCCATTTGCTAAGTAGAATCACCTGTTACAATACGAATATCGGTTAAAGCAGAGTCCAAACTTTTTACATACTGAAAAGCTTGTTGTACAGAATTGGTAAAAGTGTTCATTACACTTGAAGCAATTCCCCACTTTACAGTATTCATCATTGTAGTACCCATCTAATTAATTAGACTATTAGTTTGTTTTAATTGGAGATTACTTGTTAAAACAGATGTAGCTAATTGATTAAATGCTCTTTGTCCAGCAGTCCCTGCCTTACTAAAAGAATTATATATATCTTGAACATTAATTTTCGACTATTGTAAAGTTTTATTAAACTTATCTACATTAAGAGAGTTTAATTTTACATTAAAAGCACTCGTTAATGCTTTCTAAAGTTGACCTGCTAAATTTTTTAAATTAATTAATTCTGTTTGAGTTCCAGAAAAATTTTTAATATTAAGATTACTAGATTGTAAATCTTGTAATGTCTTTTTTATACTTTGTACACTAGCATCATCAACATTAAATTTTACGCCTATATTGATTTGATTTTTGCCTCCACTAGGCATAAACATCTCCTCCTTTTATATCCTTATTGTATATAAAATTTTTAAATAAAATAAAAAAAATGCTTCCTTTGTTAATATAACAAAGAAAGCATTTATAAATTAATCTATTTAGTCCTTCTTTTTAGCAGAAGTAATCGCAACAACTTTATTCTTTTTAGGTAAATGATCCTGTGGAGTTACAGATGCTTTATTTTTCTAATCTGTGTTATCATCTACTTTAATATTAGTCTTAATATCTCTTCCGCCGTTAGCTGCAATAGCAAAATCTGTTACAGCCTTATATTTCTAAGGATCGAACGAGTCGACGATCTCCTTCGCGGCTGCCGCGTTTTTAGGAAGATCCGTTACGATATGCTTAATGACACCCGCCGCGCTATTCTTATATTCAATTAAAGATTCTTTTACAGCATCTAAATAATCTATTAAATCATTATACTAATCTTCAACAAGACCATTTTGAACTACTAAATCAATAATTCCATTAGTCTATAATATATCATATAACTAATATTCATTTTCTTTATCTTCTGGTTTAAAATCAATATCAGTATAAAGATAGATAATATTTAAATGAAAGAAAATATCTAATTTTAATTCATTATAATATCCACTCTATTCCTATGCCTTTTGCAATGCAATTTGAATTAAATCAAGTTTATCTTCTAATGGAAGATATTTTTTAACTTTAATCTAATATTCATTATTATCAGAATCAAGATATTTTACAATATTAGTGTATTCTTCTTTTGAGTAAATTTTTTGAAAATGAAAATCTTGATAATTCATTTTATTGTTGTCTCCTTTTATCTCTTCTTTTTTAAATTATAACATAATTTTTAAATTATGTCAAATATTTTATAAAATTATTTAGAAATTAAATTTTTATTTAAAATTTTTATCATTTCATCATATAATTTATTATAAGAAACCTAAGATATTTTCTATATTTTTTTTCTTAATTTTTTTGTATCGATATTTTGATTTATTAAAATATTTTTTTTATCAATAAAAGCTTTAGCAATTCCTATATTCCCAGCTATTGAAGCGGTATGAAATCTTTTTCCTTGTTTAATAGCTAATTGAACACTACCATCATCCGTTGCTGTTATATCTCCTCTTAAAATACCAGGAATATTATCTCCTCCTAAAGAATATTTAGCTAATAATTGTATATACTTCTATTGAGTTAAATCATATGTAGGGCCATTTACTGGATACATAGCCTATTCTGGAAATTTTATTAATAATTTTACATATCCTTCTCCTATATAACCAGCTGAAGCTATTCGTTTAGACCAATGTTTAGGATCTCCATCCTACCCACCTTTAATAGCCCAATATAATCCAGGCTGATCTTCTAAAGGATAATTCATTTTATTTTTTTGAGTAGTATTATTATATCTTCTTTTACCTTCTTTAAATACCTGCCTTTTATTTTTGGCACTTTTTATAAGTAACTATTGTAATTTTTGCATTTCATCACTTAATTCTAAAGGATTAAAATTATATGCTCTACCCTTTATATATGATCTATATACTTTTTCTTTATTTTTATCTAACTAACTTAAAGAACCTTTTGAATACATTCTTTCAGTAGCCTTCTATGACCCTAGGTAAACAGAACCACTTTCTGATATCCATGTTAAATATACCTATCTATTTAAAAAATTATTAAATTCAACCTAAAAAGCATGACTTAAAATTAACATAGTTTGTATCATAGTGTCATCTTCATGCATTAACTTTCCAATTTCTGATACACGTTCCTATAAAGATAATTGATTTTGTAATTTTAACAATTCTTGGTCAATCGTGTTTAAATAATTTTGACAGATAGAAATAAAAGTATTTATATCTACTTCTCGTTTTTCTAATAAGGCATTTTCAGTTACTTTAGTAATTAATTCTTCTATAATTTTTTCTTGTAATGCCATAATCATCAACTCCATAACGTAAAAAAGAGGGACTTTCGTCCCTCTTTCATTCTATTAAAATTATCAACCAGCTGCTCCAGTAATTTTAACCTGTAAAGTAAGTGCAAGTCCTGCCCCACTATTTGCTGTTGGTAAAGTAGCAGTGACATTAACCGCCTTATTTCCTGTTGGCTGTTTTGCTACTATATATCCATCATCACTAAGACTGATATAATCCTTCCAGTCAACATTAGCATCATCACCGGTGCCTGTTCCAAAAGTAACACTCCATGTCGGTGCATATTGAGATAATGTTGCATCACCTTTAGTATTAATAATAGTAACATAGCTACCAAAGCTAATTGCATCATTAATATTAGCTAATGTAACTTCTTTAGTTCCAGTCTAACCTTCTGCTTTATTTTTCCAATCAAATACAGTAACATCAGATCCCTGTTCAACAGTTGTCTTATTACTATCATGAGCGCCAGCTTCAGCAAATGCATTAGAACTTGCATCATGATACATTACAGGATCTTCAGCCTGAGCTGCAGCAGATTCAGCACCAAGAGCAATACTATCAACAATCTGCATTGCACAAAGTACTTTCTTCTTCATATCAAAATATGTATATCCAGGAAAAGCATCCATAGTAAAATCAAAAGTACTAGGATCACCAGTTCCAGCAAATGTCATTGTAAAATTAGACTGTAATCTAACATTCGGGAATGTAAGATTAGCAGGAAGGTCTTTACCGGTATACTGATCTCTAAATAATGTATCAGCTTCAACATAATAGTTTCCACCAAATGTGTCAGGAGTAATATCGGCTTCATAAACATGCTTACCAGGAAGATCAATATAATAATCAACTACTACAGCAGCACCAGTGCCTGTTGCAGGTTGTCCATCTAACTTAATGCCAGCAATACTAAGAATTCCAGGGCTAGGTTCTGTCATAGTCCCAGAATAAATAGAGCCATTAAGAGATCCGTCATTTTCAATACCCATAATATAAATAGGTGCATTTGAAATACAAATCGTAGCGGCACCACCAAATTCAGCAATGGCATTTCTTAAATCAATAGTACCAGTTGTATTAGTAATTTCAAGATTAGCACCACTTGTCATATGAAAATGAACAAGGTCATCAGACTCTCCTGTTTGATTATAATTGCCACGTTTAAATAATCCTGCACCAGAAAGAATAGAAAAACCAATAGGGCTAAGTAAAGCATCAGTAAAACTGAATGTTAAAGTCTTCTAACCTTCCCAAGCAAGAAGTCTAGCATTACCACGTCCACCCTGAGCATAAACTGTGGTAGTACTCTGCTACATAGAAGAAGTAGTAGCAGTATCAATATAAAGAACAGGTTGGCCAGCTTGGAAAGTAGCTGTACCAATTCTGATTGGCTGTTTTGCGCGGAAAACAATGTTAGCACACTATCTAACACCAAACTTCATAAGTTTTTTCCTCCTCTTTTATTAAAATTCAATTCTATTAGACTTTGGCAACGATTCAACTTTTTTCTATTCATCGTTTAGCCAACTGTCTGCATCATCTAAATTCTAGGCTCCCGCCATTTTAGCTTGAAGCCATATATCATAACTATATTTTTTCTAAAATCGTTGAAATTCGTCAAATAATTGATAGACAGTATAATCCATTAACTATGGAATTGTATGATGATTTCCAAGTGCCAAAATTGAAATATAACGATAAAATATGTTTATTTCCTAATCTTTACTTTCATTATGCTTTTGTAACTTTCTTTTTCTATCCTGGAGTTTCTTTGCTATCTAAGCTGCCTTTTTGTTTGCCGGATTATACTAACTTTCGTTTGAAAGCTACAAACAGAACATACTCTTTACTATTTCTCTAAACTATTCAAAATTATCATTATTTATTCTAATTTGTTCTTTTTTACCTGTATCCTAATCTATTTTATTTAATAATATCATGTTTGGCATTTTTACTAAATCATAGTTAGGAAAAAGTAACGATAAAATAAAAATAACAGAATTAATTATTATTTCCATACTATCATCTACTTTATGATTCAACTTTGACATTAATATATCAAAATCTGTAAAATTCTTTAAATTTATTTTGTCCTATTCCTTTAATTTCTCTTTAGAAAAACATAAAAAATTACTACCTAAAAAGAAAGCCTTTTCTCCTATTAAAGCTATTTCTTTTATCTTTGGAACATGAATTATAGTTTGACCACCAGGGAACGGAATATCATTTCCAGATAATAATAAAAGTTTATTTAACTTCATTCTATCTTTACTCTTCCTACTATACCATATCTTCAGTAAAATGTAATGCTCTATAAGATAAAGTATACATAGATATATCTTCGTTTAAAACTACAAGATTACATCCTAATAAAAGATATTCACCCATTCCACTTAATTTAATATTATTTCTATTTCTAGTACTACTCTTATTTTTATTAGAAATAGAATTTAATATTCCATCTATATAACCTGCAATAGTTAATGGTCTAATTTTAAATCCATCTAATTCCCATTCATCATCATAGCAAATAATATCAAAATTAACAGTACAATCTAAAAACTTCGAATCTTTTCTATTAGGAGAAAAATTATCAAAAGTAATAAGAATATATGATTTAATCTATTGAAACTATTGTCTAGCTATTTTAGGACTTAATCGTACATATCCTTCAGAAATTAATTTACTTACAGGCTTACTATCAATTAAGTCTTGATATTTTTCATTTGTCTAGTCTAAACAATCAGGATTATTAACAATTAATAATCTTTTTAATTTATCACTATAAGGTCTACTTTTTATAAATAATAATTTAATTATTTCCTATATATCTTTATCACATGAAAGAAAAGAAGAGTATATAGGCTGCATCATTCTTACATCTGACCTCATATTATACTCCTTTTATCTCTTATTTAAAAGGTTTTACTTTTATTGTTAAAACCTTATTTCCATATGTTAAATTAAAAGATGTAGCATTTTTAACTGCTTTAATTTCTATTTTTAATTTTTGATCCTATTGCGATTTTATAACAATAGGAGCATTCTAATCTATCTACCAAGTACTAATATCTCCAGTAGTTTGATAAGTAACGATATCATAAGATCTAACCTAAGTAGGCCCTATAATATTATTTACACTTTCCTCTCTATCACTCTACTATTTCTTTTTAATAATCTAATTAGTACTTGTATAAGTTTCTTTTAATGCTACTCTTATCATGCCACCTTCCGCGTTTTTACTACTTGTTCCATAATTATCATTATAACCTTGTACTTCCCAAGTTTGTCCATTAATTAATACTCTATCAAAACGCTTAAAATACGCGGCAGTTGTCTAATCTTTTGTAATATATAATATTTTGGAATAATATAAATCATTCCAAACTATACCTTTTTTCACATTCCAAATCGCCTAGTCTTCATTAGGCCCAGTCGTCCATCCATGATAAATAACTGGGTCTTGTTCAGTACCATCTTCCGCGATTGGAATAATCTATATCTAATCGTCTGCTTTTCTTATCTATCCTCTAAAATAAGCAGTCTCCTATGAATATTGAAGAAAAATAATCCAATAGGAATTGGGCATATAGCCTTCATTACCAGAAATCCATTGAAAAGTATCTCCTGGCTTAACTCGATATTGAGTAATAGGTTCTCCTGTCTATTCATCTAAAACAGGATTTCCTAACTAATCTAAAAACAATCCTTTTGTTCCTGTATCTACAAAATTAGAAGTCTATGCCTTTAATCCCTCGTATTCAACCGGAACCTCTCTATAAGGAATAGATAAAATTTTATCTTCATAATCTACTTTTAATTTATCATGATTAATCAAACAGCGAAAATGAAAATGTCTATCATCTTTATCAAATACTATTACAGCAGATTGATATGAATTATATAGAGCCCGTTTTAAACTTCGTAATTTATCTTCCCTTATTCTAAGTAAAGGGTTCGCATAAACATTAGAATATTTTCCTCTAACACTAATTTTATCACCCATAGTATTAGAAAATTCTTTCTAATCAATTCCCCAATTAGAATTTTTGTCAAAATTAAAACGAGCATTTAAAGAATTAATTCCTTTTAATTTAGACATTAGCTTTTATCTCTCCTAATAAACTTAAACATTCAAAAATTGTTCTCCTATATAAGGAAAAATCTGAAGGATTTGATAACTATAACATTCCTTCTAATTTACATAATAAAATTAAAAAAGATTCTTCTTGCCAGCCTAAAAAAAGATTTTTCATGCCAGTTAATTCTTCAATAATAGTCATTAAAGGCTTTTCCCACTATTGATTTTCTTCTCTCATTGGTAAAAGTTTATAAGTTTGATTTATAAGACGCACAATATCCTTTTTAATAATCTAATCAGAAAAATTAACATTATATTTAACTATCATATTAATTACCCTTTCTAATTAATTATCCACCATTACAAGGACAATGTTTATCTTTCTCAACTTCATCATCAAACTCATTAAAATCATTCCATTGAATAGCCTCATAATATTCACAGCCACAGTCGCTATCACTGCCTGATCCATTTCTATCTCTATCATCAAACTAATAATAAGTATCTCCAGAAACAATAGAAGGAATAGTAGAACGATAAACACCATATTTATCTCTTATTCTACGTTTATATAATCTCTGTAAATGGAATCCCTATCTTTCATAATCTTTTTTCAACTGCAAAATCTTTTGCATATGATTAGCCTGTGAAGTAAATTTAAAATCTGCTCCACTATACTTCATACGAGTATTCTCTATTGAAGCAAGTTGTTGACCTAACCACTAAACTATCATATAAGTTGAAATAATATTAATCTACTATCTAGTTAATGGATAAATAAAAATCCATCCCTAATCTTCCTATCTATCAGCTTTTTGACAACTCTAATAATTTTTACAAGTTTGACAAATAGCCTGTTCCATATATTCATAATCTAAACATACTCTAGGAAATTCGAACTTAGGTAAAGCAGAAACTAATAATTCCTTTAATAATTTCTTTGTATCCTACTAATTTAACTATAAATACATATCATCAGTTATTTTAGAAAGAAAATTATCATAAACTTTAGAAAAACTTGTCGGAATCATTTAAATTCTCCTTTTATTATTTTTCTTTCTTTATGACGCGGCGGCCCGTTGAAGGTTTCTTTTGCTAGCCATTTTCTTTTTCTGCTACTCTTCGTGTAGAAGCTTTTTCAGTAGTTTTAGATTCAGACTGAGAAGTTACTTTTCTAATTTCAATTGTCTTTGCTACATTAAAATCTAATTTCTCAAGCAGAACTTCTCTTTTAGCAACATCATTTAAAGGAAGCTCAACCGCACAATTTTTCAATAACTAAATTACACCCGATGGCGCAAAATCTAAACAATCCAAGAACTAATCCATAGATCCATTTTTTAATAACTATACAATCTATTCTTTTTCATAAAAATATTCTGGCTAAATGTTTAAATTTAACTCCTATATGGCCTCTTTATCTTTAATAATAAGATAATCTTTTATAATAGTTTCACCGCCAGGAACATAAGATAATTTTCTTAATTCTTCAAAAGTTAAAGTCTTTTCCTATCTACCTTGAAACTATCTTCTTAAATTGCTCATATCGGGTATATAATAAATAATAGGAATATTTAATCTATTCTTCACTACAACTTTAGTATTATCTTCCATTATTAACTTGTCTCCTTTTTCTCAAATAAATACAAAATAAATGGGGAAGGTTATTAATCTTCCCCATATTATATTTTATTACATATTAACTTTAAGGCTTGTATTCTTAAAAGCACAGAAACCAGGATTTACACCATATACGGCAACACCAAATTTCTGATATGTATGAATTGTTTTAGACCAATCATCGCCTTCTACTTCTTTTACCTGAGCAGAACCTTCAAAAGCAACCTTTACAGGCTTTTCAGCGCCAGTAGGAATAATATATGCATATGCAGGATCAATAACTTTTACTTTATTAGTCTCATCTTCAAAAGACTGAGGCAAAACGATAACCTGATGTCCTTTATAATCACCAAGATAACCCTGATTCCAACGTCTATTTCTCATATCGTCAGAAACCCAACCAGTTTGAGGGATAATAGTCGCCGCGTGTTCAAAAGTGCAATAAATAGCTGCTTTACCATATGTATCAGCGATCATTAAAAGCTTATCCATAGCAGTTTCATCAAACTGATTAGCGACAGCAACATTTACATAAGTGCCAGCCACGCTTGTATTAGCATCAAACATAGCATCTACATAAGATTTTAATGCCTTTGCAATTTCTTTATAAACAGCTTCATCCATACCTTCTAATACAATGTCATACACATCTGCCATTGTAATTCTGCCATCAAGGAACTCTTCAAACGCAATCTGCGCCGCTCCACCATAAGCAGTTACAGGTACTTCTAAAGTACGTCCATCAAGCTTAAAGACTTCATATCTACCAGCCAGACCGACTTTAGTAACAAACTGTTTTGCTCTACGTCTGGAAGCTTCACTAATTTTCTGATAGAAAATAGCCTGCTCACCCTGAGCAAAAGTTCTAATATCAGCAAACTGACCATATTCAGCCAAAATACGAGGCGGTAATACTTCAGTAAGTTGAATTTCAATTAATTCAAAAATAGTATTCTTATTTGCTCTATAAAGTGCAGGAGTTCCAGCTAATTCCTGTAATTCATTTCTAAAAGTTTTCTACAGCGCACTAGCAGAAAGCTTCTCTTCTCCAAAAGTAAAACTCGCAGAAGGATTTACGGAAGCTTTTGCAGCAGCCCTAGCTAATTCAATTAAACTTGTTCTTTCTAAAGCCATTATTCTTTTCCTCCTTCTCAAGCAATTCTTTGAATTTTAACACCAGGTTGACCATCTGGCATAGTATAAACTTTAACTACCTGCCAAATAAACTCTGTGTCATTTTGTCCAGCAGCCTTTAAATAACCTGTTTGATCATCAACAGTTAATTTATCAGTAACATTAAGAGTAATACCAGCAACTTCCGCGCTATCAGAAGTATTTGCACCAAAAGTATTAGTGGTAAAAATATCTCCAACAGAAGTCTTTAAAAGCCTAGGTACGATTTCACCATTCATGAAATCCGCAGCCTTCATAGCATAATCTTTTAATCCCTGTTTTCTAGGATCATAATTCTTTATCTCATTCATGACGAGCATCCACTCGCCCTGTCCTTCTAAATCACATTTTCCTGCCGCGTAGTTATATTTTAAAAACATACCATTTTCTAAAATAGTTAAATCTTCATCAGCAGGAAGTTGAGCATAGATTTGTCCATTCGTTTGAGCAGAAAGATGATTTGGCTCTACTTGACCAAAACCGACTCTTTTAATCTGTGCCATATGTAACGTCCTCCTCAATTATTCATTATTCATTATTCATTATCAATACTTTTTACAGCTTTTACCCAATCAGGTAAATTGGAATCATCATTATAGTTAAAAGTTATAATATCTTCTTCTATTGTATTATTAATTTTGTCATTATTCTCTAAATCAAAATTGACCTTTTTCTAATAACAAATTATAGCAAGTTTTGCTTTAATATCTTCTAAAGAATATTTTGTTTTATTAGCAATTACATCTGCTTTATCCTCTTCAGATAACATATAAAATTCTTTTATTAAAGTATCTTTCTTTTCATTCTCTATAGTTTCTTTATAAGATACTAACTCATCATATTTAACTTTTAATTCATCAAAATCATTTTGAAGAGCAGTATACTTAGATTCTAATAAAGAATATTTTTTCTTCTATTCATCATCATCTTCTTTTTGTTGATCTTTTGTATCCTACTAATTAGTTTCTTCCTATTCAGATTTAGGCTATTCTTCTTTCTATTCCTAATCTTTCTTCTCAAAAGTATCAGAAACTACTTCTTTAGTCTAAGATTCTTGATCTTCCACTGATTCACTAAAAGTGTTCTCAGGATTTTCCTATTGGAAATTAGTAGATGAATCTAAATTAGAGTTTATTTCAGGTGCGGAAGACTCCTATTGTTCAACAAAAGTTGTTTCAATATTAATCTCTTTTTCCATCGTATCGTTCCCTCCTTTTAGAACATCCTTCAAATCTTTTATCATTGAAAATAAAGTCCTTTTAAAATTTTCATCAACATCGTGAGAAAAAGTCGAACTAATTTCTGGTTTTGTTATAGAAGCCCCTTCAAAACAAGGCTAAACATCATTTCCTAAAATACAAATTTTAGTAAAAATTGCATCATTTATTATAAAAAACTCTACATTAGTTTTAACATTTATTGCCCAATGTCCCTAAAGAGTTTCTTCGTCTAATTCCATAGACTGCGGCTTGCCTTCATTTATTACTGATTGAGCCTATTCAAATTGACCAGTCCATAAATAACCTGTTGTCATTAAATATTCTCGCTCAAAAGTATTACCAAATTCATCAGTATCCTAAAATTTTTGAAACCATACTTTTGCATCAGGGGCAACAAAACCATATGGTCTTGTTAATGTATTAAAATGAATGCCTTCATCATCCCAGATCATCTGTTGACCATGATCGGCAAAATCATTTTTATCTTGTTTAAAATATCCTACAATAGGAGCTCCTCTTAATGTTTTAGACATTTCAATAGCTACCTATTTTGATATATAGCTACGATTCCTATTTTCCCCTAGATATAAAACTTTTATCTCACAAGAAGACATTAAAGGATTTATATCTAAGGGCTTTAAATTAATAAACTAAGGAGAACTTATTGTAGCAATAGATTGATATGGTAAAGCCATATAAATTATCTCCTTCCATTATTATAAACTTTCTCTATTTTGTAAAGTTTTTTCACTTTTCTAATTATCCTATTTTTCAGGTCTGCCACCTGCCGATTCACTACCACTATTTCCAGAATTGTCTGCGGGCGTCACATCTTCTTTTATTATCTTTCCAGAAGCAGTCTTTCTTTGAGTTAGCACATCCGCACTCATAGTTGAAGACATCATAGGAGGAATAAACACTCTAACAAGATCAAGAACATCGTTTTCAAAGTAAGCAGTGGCTAAAATAGAACTTTGTGTCTGCCCTAAAGCAACTTGAGAAAGCATTTTTGATAAACCAACTTGCATTTGCTCTTTATATAATTTAGATACTTCCTTATAATTATATATCGTAGTATTTAAAAATTGTGCTTTATAATAACATTTTTTAGGAGATCTATTAAAAGGCTATAATAATAAATTAAAAAATGATTCAAACTGAAGTAATAAATTATACATAGAAGCTTCATCATTTAAAATTGAATTATTTAAAGCCGTATTACTATCACTGTTAAATTGCTTTTGAGAGATACCTACCTAATTATAAACTGTTCTTTCAACTTTTTCTAACTCATCTACATTAGATTGGTTGCCTTTATCAGCCATATCTGCTACATCAACCTAAGCAAAAGTAGTTAAAACATCTACCCCTATGGTCTTTTGTAACATTTGAGTAGCATTATTATGTAATGCTCTAGCTTCATCTACATCAAAAACTAAATCTCCATTTTTATCTATTGGCATTTTTTGTATTAAAATTTTAATAATTTTTTGAGCCATTCTCTTTTGATCTAAATTTTGAGCAGTATCAAGATCAATTAAATAAGGTATAACAGAAATAAAAGCTGGATAATCATTATCGTTTAAACTAAACTTAATTGTAGACCTATGATCGAGTAAATACCATCCTTTTGTATCACCTTGAAAAGCGGGTGGTAATTTATCCTTTTTATATAACATATACCCCTTTTTAAATTCTTTTGGGAATAATTGTAATATTCTATTCCTTTGCTATGTATCTTTATAAAAATCATCGAAAAATTTCATATTAAATTCAATAGCTGGACGATTATTTACTTTAAATCTTGATCTACAATAGTTAGGGAGTAACTATTGAACAACAATCTTATCTCCTTGTGCAACTAAATACCCGTAATAGCACCCCTGCCGCAATACTTTTAAAGCAACTTCTCCACAAAATCTTTTTATTTCAAATTCATCAAAAAACTTTAATACTTTAAAGAAATTGGCAAAAATCTTTTTACGCTACTTTAATTGCGCCTAATCTTCAGACATATCCGCTAAACCTGAGTCAGTATCTAACAAACCTTGACATCCTTGAATATATGGAGTAATAAACCAATCATATTTATATAAAAAAGCCATATATCTACATATTCTAGAATAAATACCACTTATTCTATAATATAACTAAGAAATTTCTCTCATATCAGAAAGATTTCCATTACTTATAGCTTTTATAACATTATCTCTTTTACTCCATCTTGAGCTAGTTTTAGATAAGCCGCCATAGGATACAATAGCATCCTATAGCGTCTTTAATCCTACTTTTATTTTAGAATAATCAGAAGGTACATAAGTCTCATTAGTGTCTTGCTCTATCATATTAAAACCTTTTTTCTTAATCTATATTCTATTTCTCATAAGACACTATTTCCTCTCAATATCCTGCTAAATTCATAATATAATCATAAGAAATAATTTCCTAATCCCAATAGGGAATAAGAATTAATTTAATATTGTGTTCTTTACAATACTATCTTTTTCTCATATCAAAGAATTGTTGTTTTTTCAACCCAGTCATACCACCAAATTTACTTTTTGGTTTATAATGCTGTATTCCTTGATACTAAATTAAAAAATCAATATCACCATCATCATCAAATACTGCAAAATCAAATCGTAAAGGATGACCAGAAGAGCTAACTAAATCATGGAAGCTATATTCAGGCTAGAAATTTAATCCTGACTAGGTTAAAATATCTTCTATTTTAATTTCTCCATATGAGGCTCTCATATAAATCACTCCTTTTCATTTCAACTACTAATATAAAAAAAATAAAATATTATTTTATTTTAACTTGTCCTTATATCTTTAACTAAAAAATAAAAAATTATTAATGTTTCTACTTCTCTTTTTTCTTTTGCTATCCTACTGTTGTTTTATATAATATAGCCCATATACAAAAGCAGAAAATTTATCCTTATTTATACCTCTTGAAGATTGTTTTAAAATAATATTAATACCTTCATTCTATTCTACTAAATTTAACATTTGTGCTTTTAAAGCATCTGTTAAAACAAAAGGCATAAGATAATTATTTCTTTGCTCAGGACTCATATTTTGACCAACTTTAGTACTCATTAATTTTATTCGTGCCTGAGATTCATCAATCAACATTTTTACTCGTCCTGAAGATAATTGTGTTTTAGCATACGTATAAGCCTAAGTATTAATAGAAGCATTAGCCTTCACTAAATATAAAGCATTTTCTTCAACTCCTGAACCTCTTATTTTTTTATATAAATCAAGAGTGTCTTGAGTGGTTCCACCCTCCACACCAAAAGGCGGCAGCTCATCGCCTGTCTCTGGATCAATTTGCGCTTTTGTCATGAAATCTATTAATCCTATACCTAGACCATTAGCATCAATAGACAAGACTCTAGCTTTATATTTATAATATAGTTTTTTCAAATTAATAGATTGCTACTAAAAATCTTCTGCCTAATAAGAATATAGATTTACCAAACTTTTCAAATCTGCTCCTTGCAATTGAGGAGTAACTTTAAACACAACAGCTTCAGTTGTACATTTAATACGCCCAACGTCAACTCCAATTACATAATAAGCAGATTTTGAACTGCGGCCGCTATATTCATGCTAAGGCTGGAGCAACATTCGATGTTTATCGAACTTATCTCCGGAAAAGAATGCGTTTTCCGCGTCTCCAGACCAAATGCTTCGATACTATCTATCAAATGAGTCTTCATTAAAAGTACCAGATAATTTAAGCTGATCCACAAAATCTTCATTTAACAACCCTTCTTTTACAGGAGTTTCATATGTACCACCCATAATCATAGTTTCATCAGGATTAATAATACTTTGTACTAACATCTAAATCAGCTTATCATACGCAAAGGTATTTTTCCAGCCAGCAGTAGTGATATAGATTTGACTTTTATTTATTAATTCTGTAGGGTGTCTCGTTCCGTCTGAAAGAATTCTATCAACGTTTGTAGTTGGAATTATAACCTAGTTTAAAATAGATCCATCAATAAGAACACACTCTTCCATCAATCCGCCGTTTCTACGTTGACCTCTTGATTTCTAACTGGCTACAAGAATATCAAGTGTAGAACCATTTTTCCATACATAACGCACATTATCTCTGCCTTTAGTCGTCTTTCCGCGCTCCCAGTTAATTTCTTTTTCTAACACAGGCAAAAGATGACAAATCTATTCTACTTTTGCCATTGTAATACTCGCGGCCTGCTATTTACCACCAGTAGTAACGAACAAATGACTATTTGGATAAAATGTACACCTAAGCATTAATGCCATAACAGATAAGAAAGACTTTGAATAAGCACGAGGGAACGTTGCATAAACATATCGATGCCGCATAACTACTCGTAAAAATATTCTCTGATAAAAAAGAAATTTAAAAGTACTATCTGGCCCTTTTATAAAATCAACAAATAAATCAGGATACCACTTAAAAAAAGCTATTAACTATCTAAGTGAGTCTAAATTTTTATTAAGCCTCTATTCAGATAAACCTTGTTTTTTACTTTCTCGTTCATTCAACTAAAGGAGTGCCTGTAAACTCATTATTCTGATCTTCCTCCTTTTGTTTCTATATCTCTTGATTATAGTTCTTTATATCCTAATCTGACACCTAAACATGATCTAACCCTTTTTCTTTTGCTTCTTTTTTATCTTGTTTCTGTTGTTCATTATTTTTAATCTTTTTCAAATAATCTTCTATTTCACGTTTTAAGGCAGGGTCTTCAAAAACTAGAGATTTATTATACTATTTTAAATCTTTTATAATAGTATCTACAATATCTAAATCAACCTATTGTTTAAATTGAGGTATTTCACCACCATGCTTCTAACAATAGTCAACAAGCTACCCAACTGAATCTATAAACTAATTTGTTTTTTCTTTGTTCTGTGCAGCAGTGAACTTGGCTGATTTCCGCAATGTATCGGACACCCGCGCGAGTTTTTGATACCCTTCTAAATCCCCTTGATCAATAGCCTGATTCATTTTTAGATTATTTTTACATATTAATATCAAAGTAGAACGAGTATCAGCATCTTGAATATCAAAAGAACTCATCATATCATTATAAAAAGTTTCTAATTGTATCCATTCAGCAGGTTTATATAATCTACCCCATTTCATTAAAAGCATTTTTTTATCTTCATCTGTTAAATCTTTAGCTAAATCAGGTACCTAACTTTCAGAGACATAATTATTCTAATCATAAAAATTATTCTAACCAATTAAACTTTTCTATCTTTGCTATTCTAATATTCTATCTTTCTCTTTTTGAATGCTTGCACTTACTAATGTTCTATACTGAGCCTAGGAAATTTCTCCATTCTCAAACTGCTCCGCATACATATTATCAAGCTATTCTTTTTCTGCATCTGTGGCTAAAACCTATAGCTAATGTTGTCTTTGTAACTCATCTGAATCAGCCCAAGTTTGACCTTTATGCTGTTTAAGTTTCATTAAAGATAAATATTTACCAAAAACAGTTGTATCATTTTTCTTCTTTGGATCTTTTATATAAGCTTTTTCTCTTAACCGATCCCATTCCCAAGGAAGCCACGGTACATTATATTTCTACAATAGCCAAAGGAACGTCTCTGGCTACCAAATATTAACATGCATTAAAGTACAGTCTTTGCACATCTAAGCGCGTTTACCAGTATTATACATATAGAACATTTTTTCATCTTTTGTTCTACCGCATTTTTCACATGTTATTTTAGCCATTTTTATTTCTTATTCTCCTTATTTTTTTTATTTCTACACTCTTTACAAAGAGAATAAAATCCATCTTTAGATGTCCCATTTTTAGAAAAAAACTTATTATGTGCTAATTTAATTTGCCCACACCTAGAACATTTTTTCCATTTACCTTTTTTCTTTTCAGTATAATACCAAACTAAAGTTCTTTTTTCTTCTTCTTCCGCAATTAGTTTAGGTATCTTCTTTCTCCATAATGAGGATAAATATTCAACAGAATGAGTAATACCATATTTTTCTTTTAATAATTTTTGAATCTATAAATTAGATTTACCATCAATTTTATAAATCATTAAATCATAATATAATGGATACTGTTCTTTAAGCGCAGCGTCCGCGGCATTCTATAAATCCTGCATTAAATAATAAATATCTGATTGTATTTTGTCCCAACTCTACATTTTAAGTTTTGAATAATTACACAATAGTAAAGAAATATGAGTAGGATTTAATAAAGATATTAAACCATTATTAATAATATTTTTATCTTCATTTATATCAAAATGATCAGATAAATCTAAATATGGCATTGTTTTTATAAGATTAATACAATAGATAGCAGGTTTATAAGCATTTTTAATTATATATTGGTCCCGCCGCATCTCTATTATCTGCTTTTTTAGTAAAAATTTTCTTTTACCTTTAGCTTTTTTCTATTGTTCTTCTACAACTTCTATTGCATCTTTTAATTTTTTTAACTCAGGTATTTCTATTAAATCTTCCTAAGTAATTTTATATTTTTTAGTTAATAATACATTTTTATCATTTATAATAAGATTGTAAACACCATCTTCTCCATTTTCAAATTTAGTTACAAGTCCTTCATAAGAAGTCTATCTCTTATTAATTGTATACATTCTATTATCTGTGTTTATTAATCGTTCTTTTTTTTCCTTTTTATTCATTGCAAAAACTAAATAATCTGCTAATACTTCTAAATATCTAGAACTTATTTCTTCAGGAGGAATGTTTTCAACTATTTTATTTACTAATTTTACACGTTCTTTGGGATCTTCAATAGAGTAGTCTAACTTTATTTTTATTTCTTTCTAGGACTATTGATCATCAATAGGCTAGGTACTATCTAATACCTATTTTCCCATAACGTCTTTCATATTGTCTTGCATTGAACTTTCCTTTCCTATTTATATTTATACCTATAGTATACCAAAAATTTTCTCACAAATCAATTAGTCTAAAGCGTCCTTATTTGATTTTTTTTAAAAAATATTATATAATAATATTATCAAAAGAAAAGGGGTAAATATTAATGAAAAATTACTTTTTCAGTTTTTGGATTAGTGGAGTTCTTATGGTTATTGCTTTTATGCTAGCAGCAATAGGAACACCAAATGCATGTATATTTTCAGGAATTTGTTTTGGCTTTTGGTTTGCTTTAATAATAGAAAGTTGGAGAATAGAAGATGATCGAAAACGCGGCAGGCGCGATGACTGACGCATTTGTCTAGAAAAAAGATCTCATAGGAGGGCCTGCCGCGTGTATATTTTATTATTAACTATGTTGTTTTTACATATTGTAGATGATTATTATTTACAAGGAATTTTAGCACAATTAAAACAACGAGATTGGTGGAAATATAATGCATCTGATTCTAAATATGCAAATGATTATATTATAGCATTAATTGAACATGGTTTTAGTTGGACGTTTATGATTCATATTCCATTTTTTATTATGACATTTTTTTATGGATATCAGATCTATTGGGGTTTTCCGCTTTTTACCTTTTTATACAATTGGTTTTATCATAGTCTAATAGATCATATGAAGGCAAATGTAAAATGTATTAATTTGATTGAAGATCAAATTGTTCATATTGTTCAAATTATAGTAACATGGGTAATTTTATTTATAAATTAAGGATAGATGTGTATTAAAATATTATGAATAAACAAGAAGCTATTATAAAATTACAGAATATATTAAATGATGATATTTATGGTTGGACGGATAACATTGAAAAAGCTTTTAAAATAGCTATTGATTCTCTTCAAAAATCCGCACAGTTAGAACAGCGGTGGATTCCATGTAGTGAAAGATTGCCTGATCCATTGCAAGAGGTATTAGTGACAAGCACTGGTGGATATGTTTATACAAGCAGAATCGTACATGGCGATTTTGAATATGGCGGAAATGTTATCGCATGGATGCCACTTCCCGAGCCGTATAAGGGAGGCGATACAAAATGAAAAAGTTATTAATGACAGCGGTAATCTGCGTATTGTTAGCAGTTTCTGGTTGCGGAAAAACAACGATTGAGGATGCACAGCCTAATAATGTAAGCCGTTTTGTCGTGATTGAAAGTGTTTCAGAGTGGTGGGTCGTTGCAGATAGGGGAAACGAAAGTTATGTATGCTGTTTCAAGAGGCGGCTATAATTCGGGGAACTTTACATTGCTTGTCGATGCTGACGGTAAGCCACTGTTGTGGAAAGGAGATACAAAATGACTAGAGAAGAAGCAATTAAAAGAGCGGCGGTTCTTTTAAAAGCAACCCATGATTTATTACAAAAACAAGAAGAATCTCATTATGTCCTAAATATTTTAGCAGAAACTGTATTTTATGATGAAGCAGAATATGATGGGAATTGCCTTAAAGAAGATATTGAATATTGGTTTGATGAGTTTTCTGATATGAATATTTCTTTTTCGGAGGATGGCGTATGAAAGTGTTAATTGATCTACAAGAAACAATAGATGAATTACGACAGTATATAGTAGACCCTGGTATGTGTGTATCAGACGATGAAACAGAAATAAAAAGATATAATGATGGACTTGAAACTGCAATATCTGTAATGTCTGAGATGCCTGCGGTGCAGCATAATCGTGAAAAAGGAAAATGGATTCCGCATGATGAACAAAAAGAATATGGATGGGGAATTGTCAGCGGAAAAGGCGGCGTGGAATGTTCTGTATGTGGGTACAAAACATATAATAAAATGCATAGAATCTTTCTATGTCCATATCACTATTGCCCTATGTGCGGAGCAGAAATGTAGAATAATGTATGATAATTGATTTACAAGAGAAGTTTTATCTTTAAGAGGAAAAATAATAAATGATAAATGATAATATTTACCCTGTTAATCCTACAGGTTTTAGAATTCCTACTGAAACTGAGAATGCAATATTTGAAACGCTAAAGTTATGTGGTATTAGCGGCGAGGATGCAAGTATGATGTTTATTGAGGTTATGAAAAAGTTAGGTAAAAGTGACGAGATTCCTGCTTGTTGTAAATGTTTAGAGGATAAAGGAGAATAAGAATGAAATGCCCAAAGGATATTGTAAGTTACAAGGTAATATGCGAAAAATTTCCAGATTCGCAAGTACGTTTCGATACGTATGATTTAGCACTTAAATGGGCAAAGATGGAACAACCTGCTAATAGACCATATTATATTGTAAAATGTGTCGAGAAATTCGAAATATTGGACGAAGTGTTTGCAGAAAGGAGAACCGATGAGAACGATAGATGCAGATATAAGAGGTGAACAGGATGAGTAATCATTTTCGTGAAGTCACAAAAAAGGATGACACGATCAGCCGCCAGGTGGCGATCAAGGTTATTAACTATGTTCGGGACATTTGCGGCATGGAGAACCTTGATGATTATAGGGATATATTAATCGAGTGTTTTAAAGTGATGCCATCCGCACAGTCAGAACGTCCGAAGGGTGAGTGGCTTGCAAATGGTGATATACCCAAAGAGTGTCCTTTTTGTGGCGAAGATTGGGATAAATATGTATTTGGCGAAGTATGGTATACAAATGAGTTGCCAAAGTTTTGTCCTAACTGTGGTGCTGATATGAGAGGTGAACAGAATGAGTAATTATCGAGGTGAGACAGAATATATCGTCACTAAGGCAAAGATATTTAATGCCGTTAAATATGCACTTGAGTGCGACTTCGCTAAAACAACTATCGTGGACTTGCTAATGAAGAACATTGAAAATGAAATTGGAACGGTACTTGAAGATGATTGCGAAGAGATGACCGATGAGATGTGGGATGCGCTTCGATCAAAAGGGTGAACAGGATGAGTAATTTAAAGCTGTGTCCATTCTGCGGGAATGTCGCGCATGTATGGGAGGATGAAAAGTTAACTGGTATGCCGTACAATTTTCCGAAGTTTTATATATCGTGTAATGGATGTAAAGTAAAAACGCCAGTTGGGACACTAGAGCATGTTGTGCGAATATGGAACAGAAGGACGAAGGATGATACTCCAATGGTTGCTACAGCATTTAGAGGGAATGATCTTACTGAAGAAGAAAATTTTGCTATGGATTATTTGTTTGATATGATGACTGCTGTAAAGCAACAGGTTCTTTTGAGAAAGGCACTTTATAATAAAAAATAAGATATATCAACGAAAAACAAGAGGGTGAAGGATGAGAGGTAAACATAATGGATGATAAAGATACTATATACAGACAAGCAGCAATTGAACTGGCGATGCAGTATTGCCCAGACGATGATGGTACATGTAGTAAAGCAGATGAAGACATACGTAATTTACTTGATGAATTAGAAGACTTGCCACCTGCACAGCCGCGTGGAAAGTGGATACATTATGATGAAGGCGATTTTGATTATGATTACAAATGTTCTAATTGTGGTTATGCGGTATGGGACGATTCAGATTTCTGCCCTGGCTGCGGCGCAGATATGAGAGGCGAAGACAATGAATAACAGGAAAATGATATATCTGGACGATGCAATAATCGCTCTTGAACGTAAGAAAGATAAAAAAGCCAAGGGGGATATTGGTGGGTTTTACAACAAAATTATTCAAAATGATATTGATGCGCTTATGCAGTTGCCGCCTGCACAGTCAGAGCCAAAGAAGGGGAGATGGATATTTATCGGAGACGGCTATAAATGTAGCGAATGCAGGAGTGTTTACAGCTGGTGGGCAGATAGTCAAACTTCAAACTACTGCCCGAACTGTGGAGCGGATATGAGACATGAGAGATGAGAGGTGAGACAAGATGATTAATGTGATTATGGCAAGTGGTCTTATTGCAATTGGTCTGGCAATAGTAGTGAGCATACCGCGTACATATGACTACCACACTGACTTGCAGAACATTGCATATCAGTTATCACGGATTGCAGACGCATTGAACAGGAAGGACGATGAAGCGAAATGACCAGACAGGAAGCGGTTAATTGGTTGATTAACGTTACATCGGATATTGGCAAAACGGAATATAGAAACTTGTGGCATTACGAACAAGCACTTTGTGAAATAAAGGAAATGCTTGAGCAGCCTACTATCGAGCTGAAGAAGGGGAAATGGATGCCGCATAATGAAAAAAGCCGTGAATACATTGGGGCGGTTTTGGTGAATGCAGAGTATGACTATTGGTTTTGTGATACTTGCGGTTATCGTGTGGAAAATGGACAGCCAATGTATAATTTCTGCCCTAATTGCGGAGCAGATATGAGAGGAGAATGAGTATGAGTAATAAAAGAGATGAGAAAACAATGACGGAAGTTGAACTGGCGTATAGACGTTCAGATATTGTTGCAGGGATGTCGTTCCCGCGTCGTGGAAAAAAATGCTAACGGATGAGTAATGCTATGAATCTATTTTTTATTTTACAAGATGGAACATTTCAAAAGCTATCTGACAACATAAAAGAAGTATCTGTATCTGTATCTGACACAAACGAAGAAGTTCCAAAAATAAATTTTAATAGTAATAAAGAATATTCTTTTACAATTAATATGGAAAGACAAAGCAAAAAAGTATGGGGCAAAATATTTCAAATGCAGAAATATAAGGTGACAGAGTGGATGTTTCCAAAAAAGAAGAAGCGAGGAACTGCTAGAAGAATAAGACGTATGAAAAAGAAAGAAGGTGAAGCAAAATGAGACCGATTGACGCAGATGCGCTTATAGTAGATGAAGAGACATGTCAAAAGACATTCTGTAAAAACTGTAAAGCATATATAAGGAACTGTGAAGATTTTTTTGATATACTCGCGGGCGCGCCTACTATTTCTGCAGATGATATAGATTCACAGCCGCGTAAACCGAAGTGGATTCCGGTTAAGAGCGAGCGACCGCCGCGCTCTGGAAAATATTTGGTAACGCGGCATGAGTATGAGTATGATTATGGGAGTAGGTATAGTAGTGTTGAATTGGTGGCGTGGGATAGTAGAGTAGGTTGGTTAGATAAGAAGAGAGGAGAGGGTGTTATTGCGTGGTGGAGTGAAAGAATACCTAATCCGTATAAAGTGAGTTAATGTTATGGCAAAAATTTTTAGTACTCCTATGTATATGTCTGTTTCTCATAATGGTATTTTAGTTTCTTATAAATGTTATCATGTGCCGGGGTATGGAAAAAGATGTAAGGATAAAAATAGTGATAAATGTATGAGATGTAAATATTGCAAGGCATAGATGTCTGCTATTGATGCAACGAGATTATTATATGGTAGAGGAGAAAAATAAAAAATAAAAAAGGGAGGGGAAGGACTGGTTATCGATTTTATTGATAATTTGGTGCTGGAAAGAAAATGTCGATTTTAATGTTAACTTGGTACTGAAATTGTCGGTTTGATTTTGATCTTATTCTTGGTACTGAAATTGTCGTTTTTATTAATAATTTGGTACTGAAAATGTCGAGCACAAAGTGTTTTTTCTTCTCCAGATCTATCCTCCCGAAAACCCACCCGGTACGTTGCGTAGTTTGAAAAAAATTTTCAAAATTTCGAGGAGGGTGTACCCTGGGGATTTAAACATTCGTCGGCGCGAAATCTTTTACTTCGCGCCGAGTTTTGATTTTTTTGTGTGTGTCAAAAATTTCACAATCTTTTTAAAAGAAAATTATTTTCTTCTAAAAATCCTGTTAATAGTTTAACAAAGTATTTTGATCCTATTGGACAGGCTTGTTAAACTTTTAACAATCTTTTTAGAAGAAAATGAAAAGTTGTTAAAAATTTTTATGTAACTTTTTTGTAATAAATGTTTAACATTTTTTTAATTGACTTTTACATATTTTTGTATTATAATATATTTACAAAGGAAATAAGAAAGGACAATAAAATAATGACAACAATTTGTTTCTTTGTAGAAAATACAGATGAAAATAATAATCTTTTAATGGATGTTTACATGTCTTTCGCTTGTTTTGTAGAAGAGAAAGATTGTGATAATAATTACAAAGAAATTACAATAAAAGCAAGAACAGAAGATATTGCTTCTATCGAGCGGAGAATTAGCGCTATTGTCTGACAATAACCTAAATAAAAGAAGCTAATAAAGTGTTAGTTGAATAAGAGAAAAGACGATTTAATCAAAACAACAAACACACAACAACAACACACAACATAATAAGATAATAATAAATAATATAATAAATAAATAATAATAATTAAATAAATTATAATACATAATGAAAGAAGGAAGATAAAGTACTATGAACAAGAGAGGAAGGATAAATAAAACAATTAATAAAGAAATCATAATAATTGTTAGTACAATAATAGTATTTATCTTTTCTTTTATTATTGTTAATAACTTAGAACATTATTACACAATAGAAGGAAAGATAATAAAGATAAATGATAATACAAACATTGTAACAATAGAAGATATTACAGGAAACATTTGGGAAATAGAAGATACTAATTACAATACAAATGATAATGTAAAGATTAAGTTTTTTAACAATCTTACAGATTCAAATAGATTAGATGATATTATTGAAGAAGTAGTAATTATTAATAAATAATAGTAGAGGAGAAGGCGAGATAAAAGCCTTCTTTTGCCGGCGAGAGAGGGATAAAAATAAATAAAAATTTTTATTCTTTTTTCAAAAAAGGTATTGACAAATAAAGATTTATCGTTTATAATAAAGACAAGAAAAGAGAAGAGAACTAAAAAGAAAGGAGATAAAAAAATGTACAACATGTTTGAAAGAACAATCGTAAATACAATCTGCTATAGAACTTTCGATAATGAAACTTATCTGTTTCGTGTTTGCTACATGCCTTTTGAAAAAGTAGAAGAAAAGGTTAGAGAAATCAACAAAAATAAACCTGAAAAAATCAATGATGATAAAATTGATTGGACTTACGTGAAAGAGTTCTTCGCAAGCCAGCAGGAAGAGTTTTAAAAGCCTATTGACAAATCAATAGGTTTTTGTTATAATGAATATAACAAAAGAAAGGAAGATAAACGAATGAATACAAAAATTAATAACTTTGAAAGTTATGCAAATAATTGTGCTTTTATTGTAGTAAATGTGATAAACGGCGAAAGATGGTTTTATGATGCTTTTGTAGAGGAAGAAGAAGAAAAGGCTTACAGATTAGCAGAAGAAATTGGTGGGGAAGTGGTTTATAATGAATAATAGAAAGACACTTTAAAGCGTCTTTTTAGTTGTTTGCCAGACGCGGCCGGGGCCCGCCGAAAAATTATACCACACATGAAGGCAGTTTGTCAAGAGGAAAAATGAAAAAATTTTTTTTATTTTTTTGTCCTAAAACTCTTGACAGACCGGAAAAAATGCTGTATAATAAAGACAACAAAAGAGAGGAGAACAAAACAATGACAACACTTATTATTCTTACAGCTATCTTCTTCATTCTTCTTCTTACAAGCGTTATTCTTCTTTTAACTGAAAAAAATATAAAACTTGGATGCATTCTTTTTGGTCTCGCCGTTATCCTTGCAATCACAATTGTAATTATTGAAAATAACTCTACAGTAAATACTTGGACAATAAATCCTGCAAACCCTGCAAGCCCTATAAATAAAATCCTATTTCGTTAAAAGAGGTTAAAAACCTCTTTTATTTTTTCAAAAAATTTTTTAAAAACTATTGACAAATAAAAAAAAATAATGTATAATGTATACAGAAAAAAGAAAAGGAGATAACAATAATAATGATTCATAACTGTAAAGAGCGTTTTGGTTATACCTACTTATGGACATGTGATAAAAAGATGCAAAGTATTTTATTTGCATACTGTGAGGGACGGTCTTCTGCATGGAATATATTTTTCGGCTGGCGTAAAACTTGTAATGATAATCAAATGTACTTTTGGATCCCGTCTCGTAAGATTGATACATTAATAGATATTGTCAACGAATTATAAAAAATCCCTTGACAAATAAAAAGAAATAATGTATAATATATACAGAAAAAAGAAAAGGAGATAAACGAATGCGTACACTTACTTATGACATCTTCACAAAAAATGGTATTCTTGTAGACAATACGACTTCTTACGCACTGGCAACAAGAGCCAAAGAAGAAGGCTACACAGTAAAAGAAAAACTTGTTTTTGTAAGAGAGGAAAAGCCGAAAAAAGTTAAAAAGAAATTTAGAAAAAACGCTTGACAAACTTAAGAACCGGTGCTATAATAAAGACAACAAAAGGAAAGGAGATAACAAAATGGATTACACACTTGATGAAGCTATGATGATGGGAGCAACGATTAAAGACCTGATGGAATGGTTTGGAGTAGAGGAAAACGAGTGGGAAGAAGAGGAATAAACCTCTTCTTTTTAGTTGGAATTAATTTTTTATAAAGGCTTTGGCGGATCGTTGCTGTCTGTCCCATCTCGCAACGATCCGTTAAATTTTTAACAATGTGGCTCGTTAAATTTTTAACGTTAAATTTTTATTTAGGAGAAAACTATTTTTTCCTAAAAATCGACGTTTAAATTGTCAGATAGTTAATTAAATAGTTTAACGATTAAATTTTATTAAAACACTTGACAAACCGGAAAACATAGTGTATAATAAAGCCATAAAAGAAAGGAGGAGCGGACAGGGCAATAAAACTTATACAAGTGCTGATGATAAGTTCCGGTGCTAATAAGTAAGCCCTTTCCACCTGCTTCAAAAAAATAAAAAAACACTTGACAAAACCAAACTTATACTATATAATAAAGACATAAAAGAAAGGAGATAAAACGATGTTTGTAAAGATGATGATGATGGCTATGATGGTAATGACGTTAAATGGTACACCTGTTAAAGAGATGGAACATCATTACTATGCAAAAGTAATGGAAGTCGTAACACTTGACTATGAAACAGATGAGGTTGTATGTATTGATACAGTTGGTTATGAATGGGCATTCTACGGAATTGAAGATTATTCTGAAGGTGATTTGATTGCTTGCGTAATGGATGACATGGGTACATCTGAAACAATTTTCGATGATGAAATAATAAATAGCAATTATGCAGGATATTGGATAGAATAAAGAGGATTAAATCCTCTTTTTTATTTAATCTACAATAAATAAAAAAAGAAGAAGATTAATAATCCTCTTCTATTTCTTCCATCTCTTTAAAACCCCAACAATTTTTCTCATGGCTCTCAACTACTAACAGGAGAGATTCATCTCCAACGGCTTTATTTTCCATTAATCTAGCAAACTGGATCACGGCTTCATGCTCAAATCCATACAGTCTAATCATTCTAGTTAAAAGCTCTTCTCTCATCTCATTCGCTCCTCTCTTTTGTTGTCTTTATTATACACCATGCTTTATTATTTGTCAAGTATTTTTAAAAAATTTTTTTACTTGACAATAATTAAAAAGTTTGATATAATGTAATTAACAAAAAGAGAGGATAAATAAATAAATGAAGAATATCTGTAAAAATCCCAATAAAAAAGAGCAAAAAAGAAAAAACGCCGATCAAAGAGTGTTAGTTCCTTTTAATACAGGAACAAGAACGCACAAAAGCAAAAAAGAATACAACAGACAAAAAGAAAAGCTATTCTGTAAAAAATACTCTACAGAATAGCAATAGCGAATGAATGGAGATTGAGCGCGGCCGGGTTTGGCCGAAAAAATTATACCACACGAGCCGCCAGTTTGTCAAGTGATTTTTGCAAAAAAATTTTTTTATTTTTTCTTCCTGAAACGCTTGACAAAGCCGGATTGAGATGCTATAATAGTGTCAGAGATAAGGAAAGGAGATAATAAAATGACTATTAAAGAAATGATTGAAATCCTTACAAAAATTGAGGAGCAGGCAGGAAATGTAAAAATATTTATTGAAAATGAAGAAGATTTTGACATCTATTTAGACACAAAAGATGAAGTCAGTATTTATTTAAAATAATTATAAAAAAGGAGATAATAAAATGGAATTTGAAATGGTTCAAATGATGGTTGCGGCAGGTGCTTCTATTCAGGATATTATGGAATATATCGGGGAAGAGGAAGAAGAAAACCCCGAAAAAAATTAAAAAAACGCTTGACAAAACATCGAACAAGTGCTATACTATCATTGTCAAGGGGAGGCGCCCAAAGGCGGAGTCTTCGAGAGAGAATAACTAGAGCGCGTAAAGCGTAGCAGGAAAACCTCGATTTTTAAAAAAAAATTTTTAAAAACCTCTTGACAACTGAAACCCGATGTGCTATAATAAAGTCACAAGGTGAGGGAAGGGAGCAACCCGAGAGGAAGGGAAGCCACAAGTAGGTTATATAAGACTCCTCGTGATAATACATCACACTTACCACCGCAAGCCGAAGTCCTCCTTTGCGGTATACAAATGTGCAGGCAACATACGCACAGGCTCTGGAAGTGCTAGGCTGGAAGGATGGAGCCACCTGATACACCTGTGAAGCGGCAGGTAACAGAAGTATCAGCGTAATAGATCCGCTTTAGTGTGAGAA
>OCTX014525908.1_pt1 | contig 97481 bp, 78 predicted proteins | sample 1539691 | NCBI WGS metagenome assembly OCTX01 (sample SAMN02144231, study PRJEB22623) | gut metagenome | biome: sheep rumen | host: Ovis aries | place: New Zealand
TAAATCGAGGTACTTGATGGTGAACTCATCATTGATATATCCAACGACAATATCCCCATCCTGAGCTTCGACGGAACGGTCAATGACAGCAATATCACCATCATTGATGCCAGCTTCAATCATAGAATCGCCTTCCACCTTGCCATAGAATGTTGCTTCTGGATTCCGAATCAGATCACGATTGAAATCCAGTGTCTCGTGACTATAATCCTCAGCAGGTGATGGAAATCCGGCTTTGATGCCAGGAGCGAACTGAAGATTCAACTTCTGCTCAAAACCTCCTTGTATGATTTGAATGTTATTCATTCTATTTCGTTTTAATGTCAACGCGTTTTACTATAGTTAGACCCTTTTACCATTGAATATTGTTCACGTCAAAGTCATAGTCAAACTTCCCATCTTTGGTTATATACCCATATGGGCGACATTTAAACCTGAATATGCTATATGTTTCTCCCTCCAATACAATTTCGTCAGCAATTCTTTCGACCTCTTGGATATAGTTAGGCCTATTAACATGCTGTTCATATAATTTTTCATACGCTTTTTGAGCAACACTTCCTTCTATCATTCTCCATTCATCATCTACATAATAGTAACATGTGTGAGGAACGAATAGATATCTTGTTATTCCATAATTCTCATCATAAATATATCTGCCGAATCCATATAATTCATATGGAACAGATAATGTTGATAGGTAATTGTTAATTTCTACAATTACCTCTGGTTCAATTACTTTAATCTTTGCTGTTTCTTCAGGCTTTTTATTTGTTGGGCTGTATTTGTGCTTCATATATTTGTTTCTGGGGCTTCTATACGAATTGTCCTCCTCTTCGATATCTATACCAAGAAGCTTTTCAATGAACTTAATCTGTTTGTCATCATATACAGTAGTTATTGTTTTATCTTTAACTACCATGTAAAAATCGCGATAATCAGATACAATACCTACACGAAATCTCCCATCTTTATAAAAACCTATTGGTTTCAAAGTTTTTGGTATAGAAAACAAGTACTGGTATGTATCAAGCCTATAAAACGAGGACTCACACTCAACAATCTCCTCCCCATACTCAGTCGTTAATTTAATGGGGTTTTGTTTCAGATATTCCTTTTTTTCTTCTTCTGATAATATAGCACCATTTTCATCTAAAACTTCCTTAATACACGTACTATAATAATATTCAGTATCTCTATCTTGGCCAGGGAAGGTTCGGCACCCATCAAGTTTTACATCCCTAACAATATAATAGCCACCAAATACTCTTTCTATTTGATCTCCCTCTATTTCTTCTTCATTCCAGCTTCTTTTCTTGTAAAGATAATTAAAATCTTTATCAATTAGAAAATAATTCCATGATGGCTTAATAGAGTTTTTATAATAACGTGCAACAGCAATACCTTTTCTCCAATCAGTTATACGTTCAAGATTTGCTTTCCAGCCAATTTTATCTATTACTATTTCCCTTGTTTCAAAGACATTTGCCATAATCTATTTATATTTTTCTGATTATACTAAATTAAATTGTGAAGAACTTGTTTACATCACTATAATTTTTAAATGATATTAACTACATCCAATCAAAGTTTTCATTTCCTGCACCAATCTCAAAGTGGTATTTGGCAATACCTAAATCCATCTTTGTATAGCCAATCATAGAAAAGCCCTTCTTTGCTCTTATTTGATGGCGGTTGTTCTTCACTCCGATATGTTCAAACGAGAATTTCTGCTGGTTCACGGCTGTAGGAGCAAGCAATGCTGCTTCAACGCCTTTCTTAAACCATGACGGAGTGATGTCACTGGCATTGCTCACTTGCTCGATGGTCTTAATCTTATGGCTAACACCCTGTGTTTCTCCATAACCAAGAGCAATCATACATGCAAGCTTTTCGTCTTTACCAACATTGTATGCCTCTGGAACCTTGCGGTACGAGAGTCCTACCCAACAAGTGTTCAGTCCTAAAGTCTGGGCAAGTAAAACGAGTTGTTCACCATAGTACCCGACACGTTCATCAAGGTCGGCACCTTTCTTGCCAACCATGACGAAGTAGTTCCTGACTCCGCTGAATGAACCATACGACAGCATTCCAGTGAATGCCCTCGTCTCGTTCAATACCAGCTGAATGTTTAGATTGCCGACTTTATTGTACTCCGCGATTTTATCTTGGAGAACAGTAACGATGTCGGCAGGGATTTCCTTGTCGATATACTTGCGTACACTATGACGTGCAGTTATAGCTTCCTGAAGAGTCATTGCCTTTTCCTTTACTGATTATCGTTTCCTTCGCTATTCTGATTATTCTTCCGTTCACCTTTCTTTTTGATCGGGCCTGAATGTTTGCCTCGATTCAACTTTATACCATGTTTGTTCAGGATGCGGAATACAGAACTGCGACTACGGAAACCACTGGCTTTCCAGATTTCTTCTATCGGATGGCCAGCAGCATAAAGATTGATGACTGTTTTCTCCCTGTCCATGCGTTTCTCTTTTGCCGTAGAAATCGGAGGTAGCTGAACTATCATCCGTTCCTGCAATTTTGAGACATGTTCGGATGACTTGCGAAGAACAAGTGCTTCGTCAGGCAGGGAACCGATCATCAGCAGCACATCTGAAGGTTTTGTCTCTGGGAACAGTTCATTCTTGGAATCAATTCGGTCATGAATGCTGATGACACGTATGACCTTCACCCGGCAAAATTCCAGGAACATTGCCAGTTCTCGTGCGCCACGAATGGCGTTGCTGTACTTGCTGATAACAAGCTCATCGCCACGTTCAAGGGCAATCATCAGCTGTTTCCAAAGCGGACGGCTCTTTTCGTCAGCGTCGTTCTCTTCAACAATCTTCACACAACCGTACTGTTGCATCCACTGACGGTCTTCTTCAAGTTTGTCGTAGTGGGCGGTTGCCATGATGTAACCTATCTTAGCCATAATCAATCTGTTATTGGGTTGTTACAAATAATATCAGAGGACTGTCGTAAGACTTCCAAATGCAAAGGTATGAAATTTTATCGAACTGTAAATCATACTATATTAACAATTATGCTTTTTTATGAAACTCTCGGTTCTTCAACTTGCCATTTGCAAACTGCAATAATCATACTTTTGTGAGTATGATATATAAAATACCATAAAGTTTAAATCAAACTGGCACAAGATATGATTTTTATTTGTAACTTTGCACCCGAATTTAACAGATACGCCCATGAGATATAAACAAAACAGAGGGTTTTGCCCACAATCCAAGATTCTTTCTGCACAGCACAAAATCGCCGCAAAAATGCAGATGAAAAAAAAGAAAACAAGTGAAAGAAAAAATACTCAAATGAGTTTCATCTTTCACTTGTTTTTTTTATGTCTTATTTTAAGCATGACTTCATGCTCTGTAAAGTCTGATTATCACTTCGACAATCCTCATGATGCTCTGAAGCAATACAGAGATTTCCATCACAGTATTGCTGCGGAGCCAAAGGCTAATGCAGAGAAACTTGCCGACTTCATCTGTCAGTGGCAGGAACTTTCTGATACAGTGTACAACTATATCAAGAAAGATCCTGCCTTTACTGCCCACGCTTCTCTGTCCATGACCTTTCAGGTTACATCGGATTCTGTCCGTGTTGAACTGCTCCGTCTGGCTTCTGACTGTAGCCTCTCGGATGTGGCCTACGTCAAGATGCATACTTCTCCATATCGGGATGATGAAAAGCTGAATGCTACCAAGGCAAAAGCAAATACTTTCTTTTCTGCCTTGGATAAGCAATCTGTATATAATAAAGGAAACGTGCGCGAGATGATTGAACGATACCGCAGGTTCCTTGCTGCCACCCAGGAGCACGGCATCAATAATCAAAAGGAACTCCTCTCCTTCCTTGAAACGGAAGACCGTCATTTCCGCACTTTTCTCACCAATATAGACGAATACTCTAATGTTGGATTGAAGGACGTAACGAAAATGACTGAGCAGATATGCGCAGACATATACCGTTCCACATCGGAGAACAAGCTGGCAAGTGAGGATGTCATCGTTTACATGGGTATGCGCACTTGCCGCCGCCTCCTTCTCAATGCAGAAGTATGTTCCAAACTGATTAAAGCAGGGAAAGTAAACTCGCCAAGCCAAGCTAATGCTTACTTGTGGATGACGCTGCAGCCATTCCTATCAATGGATGCCCTGTCTATCAGTATGCTGACAGAAGAACAGCAAAAGCAGATGACAGAACTGGCAGCTTCCTTCCCAGAGATTTCGGGACGTCTCTCCACCAAAGACTATGCCGACCCAGAGCATCTTGCCCGTATTCCGTCACAACTCTTGCGTCTCTACATTTCCGTTCTTTGACACAATTCACAAATAAACCAAACAGTATAATAACTCTATGCAAGATTCTATGTTAGAAGAAGCAATCTACAAATTCAAGGTCAGTGGGCCGACTATCATGCCGGCATTGTTCGACAACTATTTCTTGAAAGAAACCGAAGAGTGCAACGGCTACGCCATACTGACCTATGAGGTAAACCATCCTCTGCCTATCGATGAAGTGTTGAATATCATGGATGGTGATGCCTATATGCGCATCCTTTACTTCACGCACCCCAATCCGAAAGCCGTCAAGACGAAGTTCGGACAACGTGCATGTACTTATTTCATGCCCGAAGAGCAGCGTAACATCAAGATGAATTTCTCTACCGATGAGAAGGGCTTGGTCAACACCATTCTCGTGACAGTCTATGGCTCTATCGACATCATGTACCCTGACCTGCTTACTGACCTTCGGCTTAACACCAATGGCTCCATGCTGGTAAAGGAACACCGTAACGAAGCGGAAGTGATGAATGACTTCAACAACAATCCTTGATTTGTATTCCCATGCATGGACAAGGCTCTGTTCTACCATATCGCCGATGTAATTCAGGAACATCGCAGTTGGATTGAAGTCATTGACACTCACGACACCGTTCAGTGGAACTATTCTCTGGGTGGAGATTTCCACCACATCGACTACCAGGTGATAACGCTCCGCAACTACAGGAACCAGTACTGCTGGCAGAAGCCGCACATCTGGAAAGTTAACGAGCACGACCTGGCAGAAGGTGTGAGGAAGCTCATAGAGAAAGACCCGACAGCGAAGAACCGTGCTGACACGCTTTCCTTGACAAGCAAGGACGTGGAATACATCATTCAGAAAGCAACATTTGAAATACTCAAACTCGAATTATATGAATTTGAATACTGACAACAACAAATCCTCCCTGAAGGGAGTGTATATGTTCTACAGCGTAGTCATCACACTCTGTATTCTTGCGCTGTTCGTGTTCGACCTCAATATCTATGCCAAAGCGGTACTCTGCACTTTGGTATTCCTATGTGTGCTGATAATGCGCAGTCTCAAAAAAGCTATTATTCAGCCTCCTACCATCGAACAGGAGCCAGCTTCTGAAGATGCACCCTTCCCTATGGTGGGCACAAGTTCGACTGTCGAGCATGGTGGGGCTATAGACCTCTATCTTACACTCCTGATAGAGACTGATGAGGAAATGTCCAATGACCCAACCATTGACAAGTCCGCGCCCAATTACAACAACCTGCTTAATCACCGCATCGGCTTGAAGCTCGATGCCATGTTGAAAAGTAATAACCACTCAAATAAAGACTAACGTATGATACAGACCATCCAACTGATAAAGCTCTGCTATCCTTTCATTATTCTGGCAGTATTCTTCTGCCTATACAAGAAGGATAACCGCATCACCAGAAAGTTCTGCTGGCGCATGACCATGACACACAGCGCACGAAAGCTGTTCGTCATTGCAGTCCTCGCCTCGCTTATCCTCATGAACTGGTGCTGTTACATGACTGATCCGAATTGGGCAGTCCTGTTAGCAGCCATTATGACCGGCTGCCTCTTCTCAAACAAAGTGGCAGACCGTGTACTGAATAGGCTGCATGAGAGAAAGCGTTTCTGGACGCTTACACTCATGCTTGCCCTGGTATGCTATTCCATACCTTACATGAACAGCATATTCCATGTGCTGTACACGCTCGGTGTGGCATCCGTATTCTATCCGTCTGAACGTGTGCTTCGCATCAAGAACGAGGCGAACAGCATCAGCAATCTACAGGAACTGCTTCAGCGGATCATCCATTGCTACTATTAAAGTGCCACTTATTTGTGGCATACTGTCTGAACACACTTGCTCGTGAAATCTCAGAAAGTTAAACTAAAAGACATTCAAATGATTCAAGAAACAAACAACCAGATTACAGGCAGCACGGACACCCAGTCCGCTGACCGCTCTTTGCTGGAGTACCTGAAGCCGAAATCGGAAGACCGATTCAGTAAGCTGGAAGCCTACTGTGACCTGCTCAGCCGTGCGTCATCAGGTGCCTTCGTTGCTGCCATTGGCGACCGTCAGGAAGAACTTGTTCCAGGACAGTTCGTTGCCAGTATCTCTGAGCTTGCCCGCAAGTGGAAATGGCAGCGTGCCACCGTGCGCTCCTTTGTGGAGGGTCTTGTGGCACTCGGACAACTCTCGTACAAGCCATTCGTGAAGAGCTATATCTTCACTGTCAACCTCCAGCAGCGACTGTCACTCTATGTCGATTCGACAGATGATGTCCTTGACTTCTGCTGTATGCAGTTTGCCAGATTCATCAAGGGACGCAGTTCAGCTCAGGAGGTGGCTGATTCCTACAACCGCTACTACTCCATGAAGATGGAAGTAGCCCGTCAGCAGGAACAAGGTGGTGCTCCTGTTCGTCATGTATTATGTCATCAGGCGTACATGTTCAATGAACTGGCATCCATCATCTATCATCTCTTTGATAGAGAGGATAACGTGCCTGAAGAGCTTTCCGATTCGGTCACTCTGCTCTTCGGCAAAGATCACCTCTGGAACTGGCAGCGTGTCATCGATGTACTTGGCATTCTCACCATGTCACTACGTGATAACGTGAAGCCAAGCTACATGGATGCCGTCAACAAACAGTACTCCAAGGCAGAGGTTACTCTTCTTGACTGCATCTACGAGCACTATGCGCCCTCCAATGGATCCAACTACTTTGTAAACCCTCCTAAGCCCTCTGGGTACTCTCCCAAGAGTCTTAGAAGCACAGCTACGGTAGCAAGTACCGAGAAGACCTCAGAATCGCCACAGGACGCTTCTGAAACGTCCGAAGGTGCTGACGCATTCTCCGAAGGTGAAACGCTCCGTCAGGACTCCGCTAAAGGGGACGAGTAAACTGTAGGCGACGTGCTTGCACGTGCCACATTTTTCAAGTATCGGGAAGCCCACTACCCGTTTCGATTTTCATCGAACGGTGGGCTGACCAGATAAACTGCAAGCAGGGTCAGATTTCCTTGGGCTGAAATAAGGTATTCTACTATGCTCCCGATACTTGAAAATGGATGTAAAACCATAAAATGAATATGTATGGCTAATACAAATTTGAACCGACAGGTAATCGATATCAGGACAAGTTCGGGTGTCGGTGACATTAGCAACGAAGTCTTACGACGATGGACTGACAAGGGCTATGACATGGCGGTCAAGGAAGGGAACTACGACCGAAGCCGCGAACACCTCAATTTTGAGATTGTGAACGGTGGCAAAGTGGTTCCTGTGGATAAGTCAAGACCGCTCGATCAACGTATGGCAGATATGCTTGCCTCACGTGGCATCAAAGACCCGAACATCGGGCGTAAGAACCCCAATGTTCGTACTGCCGTCCAGTTTGTCTTCAGCGGCTCCCATGACCGTATGACGGAGCTTGCATTTGGCAATCAAGAGGTGGACTTCGAGGCGAAATGTGGCAACGAGGATGTCCAGCGAAAGCCTGAGATAGAGCAATGGGCTAAGGATATCTACAACTTTGTCGCACGTAAGTTCGGTGAGGAGAATATCATCAGCTTTGTAGTGCATCTCGATGAGACCACTGCCCATGCACATTGCGACATCGTGCCAGTCAATGACCAAGGCCGAATCAGCTATAAAGATGTCTTTCACGGACACACCAAACCTGAATACAAAGAGTTCATCTTGCAGCTCCATAACGAGCTTGCGGAAGTGAATAGGAAGTGGGGGTTGGCGCGTGGAACAAGTAAAATGCTGACTGGTGCCAGAGGTCACACAAACGAATCGTACCGCCGATGGCTCAACCAAGAGTGTGATTCACTTGAAGAACGCCGTGACAACCTTCAGAAAGCCATCAGTGATCTGAACAAGGAACTGGCTACTGCTATGACAAAACAGAAGAGTTTCACCACCATGATTGAGAACCTGACCGCACAGAAGGAAAGTCTCGAAAAGGAACTGCAACCGCTCCGTGAACTCCAGAAGAATGGCGATGCCATCAGTCAGGAGATTGCCCAGAAGATTCAGGATCTGGAGAACCGCAAGGCTCTTGTGGAAGAAAAACTGGCAGAGAAAGAAGCCAAGCTGTCTTCCACTGCTCAGGAGATTGACAGTCTTCGTCAAGACAAGGAGGCTCTGGAACAAGAGGCTTCAGAGTTGGCAGCAAAGGCTTCGGCATCTGAACAGGACTGGGCACACAGCAAGGGAGCCGTTATGAACGAGCTGCTTGCCGGAACGATGATGCATGAGTTCACATCATGCTACCAGCGTCTGCCAGATGAAGCAAAAGAGGTCTTCAGTGACACACTTCTCGAACAACTGGCAACGGACGGGAACCATGTGGCTACGGTCGCTCTTGCCCTAATGTGCGAGTATGTGGAACAGGCGACTTCCATTGCCCAGACACATGGAGGTGGTGGCGGTGGCCCTGGTGGTGGCTGGCGTAAGAAGGATGACGAGGATGAACGTATGTTTGCACGTCGTTCTCTTGCTATGGCCAGACGCATGTGCCGGACTTCTGGAAGGCGCAAGAAGATGTAGTATTGTATTCACAAAACATCCAATTCAGTAATTCAAAAACATCAAAATTATGACAGGAAAAATTCTATTACTTTCCGCTATATGCCTTTCTGCCTTGACAGTTAAGGCAAGCGATGTCATCACGACATCTGACAGTATCAGTAAGCAGGTAAGTGTCACGTCGGAGCATTATCTCCAGACACTGAAACCCACATATCTCACGAATGTAAGCGAAGCAGCCAACTGGGGTAGAAATTGGTTCATTGAAGTAAAGGGCGGGGCTTCTGCTTTTCTGGGATCGCCTATCGGCTGCGGTGATGTGTTCGACCGTCTTTCTCCAGCTCTTCAGGTTGGAATTGGAAAGTGGTTCACACCCGCAGTCGGTGGACGTGTGGCTTATCAGGGACTCTCCTTCAAGAATGGAGAGTTCAAGTCGATGGACTACCATTTCGTTCATGCTGACTTTCTCTACAACCTTACCTCTGGCATCAACTGTAATGACCTCGGTTTGTCCCGATGGGACGTTATACCTTTCATTGGTGTAGGCATGATATACAATAAGGACTGGCATTCTGCCTGTACATGTCCGGGCTATACAAGTGGCAGTCATCCCTTTGCTTTCTCCTATGGACTGGAGTGCCGTTACCGTCTGAACAACCGAATGCAGCTGGTGGCAGAACTCAGTGGAATGACCACTGCCAAGAACTTCGATGCTGTGGGTACTTCATCAAGATTCGGAGATAACATGCTGACACTTTCTGCAGGTCTATCATTCAGATTAGGAAAGGCTGGCTACAGGCGAATCGTCGATGCCAATCCTTATATGGCTCAGAACGAGTGGCTGCTGGACTATGCTGGTCGTATGACTGACCGCAACCGCCGTCTCACTCTTCGACACAAGGAAGATGAGCGCATCAAAGCCGAGTACCGTAAGATACTGGAGATAGAGGGTCTGCTTGACCTCTATAAGGACCGAATCGGTGACAAAGACAAGGAAACAGAGCATTCTCTCTATCCTCGTAACGACTACTCTGGCTTGAACTCGCTTCGCGCCCGTCTGAACAACAAAGGCTGGGACGGCAAAGCTGAGACAATGCCGAAAGCAATGAAGAAACGTCTTGGCAATGCTGATGACGAAGACCTGGACGCTCTCAATGACCATGCCTTCGACGGCTATCTGGCCGCCATGAAGAACGGTGGTGAGCCTATCGGTGCTTCCATCTATTTCTTCTTCCGTCTGGGTACGGATGAGCTGACAGAGGTCTCTCAGCTGCTGAACATCGATGAGATTGCGCGTATTGCCAAGAAGCATCATCTGAAGGTCAGGATATCAGGTGCTGCTGATTCAGCAACAGGTAATGAACGCATCAACAACAGTCTGTCTCAGAAACGTGCCGAATACATCAAGACACTCATGATACAACGTGGAATAGAAGAGTCGCTTATCAACACTTCCTATGAAGGAGGTATCGATGAGTATTCTCCTGTTCAGGCAAACCGCCAGACTTGTGTAACGCTCTCATTCTAATCATAAAGAGATTTTGGTTCATTAGTCAAAGAGGGGAACCGTCCGTGATGGATAGTTCCCCTCAATCTTTTAGAGTAAACAGAATTGGCTAACGTCCTCGATGGAAATGAACTTCTTCCTGCTGTTCCTCTGGTTGTGGAATAGCTTTAGCGGCCAATCGTTCCTTCGGGTTGTCAGTAGCAGCTTCTTGGCTACGACCATCTTCCTTATCATCTGACACGGTTTCCATGTAGCCCCCAGGACTGAACTTGACGGAAACGGTATCGACAGCAAGGTAAGGTGATTCGCCTCGATCTGTCAGGGCATTCTCGTTCCTTTCTCCGAAAGCCGGATAGCGGTTGAGTTCCTTACCCTCCCCCTCTTCGACTTCAGGGATGAAACCGTCAGGGAAGTTCTTTTCAAGGAACTTGTCAACCAGCTCCTGCTCATGGTCGCTGATACCGCTGGCATCACCATTCATGATGTATGGTAACGCCCACTTGGGAATGTCATAGCTTCCGTAGTTGTCGGACACCTGATTGGCAGTTTCCTGCTTTACTTCCTTGGCCTTATCCAGCTCCATCTGAACCTTGTCGATGTGCTGGTTAATCATGCCAGAGGCCTTCTTCACATCCTGAAGAACGGTCTTGATGAAGGCCGGTTCTTCTTTGAGTGAATTGAGCCATCCTTTCAGATAAGGCAGACTGTCTTCCTTCAAGGTCTTGCTCATTCCGTAGCGTTGCGAGACAAGTGCGGCAGACATTTCTGCAACCAATTCTTCTCGTGCGTATTCCTTTGAACCAAAAGCACTTGGCTTTAACCTGTTCAACTGATTCTCTGCACCCGTCGAATGCCCCATTTCGTGGGCAAGGTTGCTGTAAAATGACTCTCCGTTCTTGAACTGTTTCTTCTCTGGAATCACGATTTCATTCTTGCTGATGGAATAGTAGGCACTGTCACCATAAGTAGGTTTGATGGGACAAATCCACTTGTTTTCAGCAATCATGTGGTCAATGGCAGGGAAAGAAAACATTTCACCCTCCTGTTGCACAGGACGGTTGACCTCATTCTGTTCCTGGAGCTTCTTGAAGAGTTCGGGACGTGCCTCCTTCAGGTTGGTCTGCCCCTCGACATTAAAGACGTTATAGACAGACAGCTTCGGATAGACATTGTAGCGTTCCCTGTCCTGCTCGGTCATCTGCCTGTAGTCATCATACTTTATTTTCTCCTTTGTCTCTTTGTCAACAACGGTGAACGTGGTGATGAATACAGGAAAGCTTTTGGCTCCCTTGTTGACAGACACCAGAGGCAGGTTGTTGCCTTCACTGTCCTTGGCTTCATGCTTGACTCCCTGCTTGTCCTTCACATAGTTCAAGCCAGTGATACGGTCGAAAGTCGCCCATACAGGCATTTTGAAGCCCTCCTTTTCGGCATGGAGCATCAACATCATGCTGTTCATTCCGTTGTACTCCCTTCCGCTCAGGTTCTTGGGAAGGGATGCTGTCACCCCTTCCGTGAACCATGGCTTTTTCCAGTCAGCCTGAATCGTCTCCAGCTTTTCAATGAGCAGTTCAGCGAACTTGTCTAAAGTACGGTCTTCGGCTGACCTGCCGTCACTGTTGTAATTCTTCTTGGCTGCCATAACTACTGAGCATTGTTTTCACCTCCCTGATACGGCTGCTTCTCCCATTGGGTAAGCTTTGCCACACGACAGGTCATATCGAGGCGGTCATTGTAGATAGACAACTGAAGCTCGCCAGTCGCATCGATGCCACACTTGCCCTGCATCCATTCAGGCTTACCCTGCCCGAAGTGCATGAAGCGCACCCAAGTAAAGGAATAGCCTTCACCATCCTTCTCGCTGCTGAAAGCGGAGAACACAAGATAAGGATTGCCCTTCTTGTCGGTCTTCTCCTCAATCTTGTTTCCAACGGTTCCACGGAACTCGATTTCTCCCTTTACGGAATCGTCGGCAGAGACGTTGGCGGTGCTGACATTTGTAGCGGACATGTTGAGGAAGATGGTATCATCTTTCTTGTGGAAAGTGAGCACACCAGTCATTTCAACACGAGTGCCTGAAGCAAGACCGTTAAGCTCGTCCATGCCGCCATCCTTGGCCACGCTGATTTCGAAGGTTTTGTTGATGCCTGACTTGGCAGCAATTACAACACTGACACCAAAGGCAAGAAAAGCCTTGCCGTCTTTGTTGGTACGCATCTGAGCGGAGCGCGTGATGGTACCGCATACTGTTACATTACACTTGATCATAGTTTTACGAATTGATTGTTTGACAAATTATTTTTTGAGCAAGAATTATTTACGCTGGACAGCCTCCTGCTGGTTTTGCTGGGTTTCTACGCCCTGCTGGTAGTTCTGGGACATCTGCTGAGACATGACGATGCCATTGATGACAGACGCGATGGTACGCTGCTTCTCTGCATCTGAGAGATTGGCATTGCCCAAGGCTTGCTGGATTCTGGTCATTTCGGCATTGGTCAGCTCATGGGAGAATTTCACTGTGCCATTGTTGACCTGAAGAATCGGCTTACCATCATTGAGCATGATACGACATTCCTTCAGGTTCGGAAGCAAGGATGAAAGGTCAACGGTCTTGCTGACTGCTGCATCTGTTGCTGCTTGCATCTTCTGCTCCTCACTCTTGTTATCTATCTGGACTGCCAGAGCCATAAGGCTGGTGAACATCGTAATGGCCATTTCCATGATAGGGTCTGCACTGTTACCAAGACCTACACCGCTGTCTTCACTTGACAACAGTTTCTTCATCCAGTCATCAGGTGACATATTCGTGTCAATCTGCTGCTGGGCAGTGGCTGTTTCCGGATCTAAAGGATTGGCAGCCTTGTAACTGGCCAGCAAATCCTTACCATTATGGAGCAACTGCTGTGAGAGTCCACCTTTCTGGCTTATCTCTGCAATGTATGCTGCAGGGTCGATGTTCCGTTTCGTGCCGTCAGCTGCAACGGTCTTGACCTCGAAATGCAGATGTGGGCCAGTTGTCCTGGTTCCCGTGTTTCCCGACACGCCAATCTTCTGTCCGGCATTGACGGTATCGCCTACGCTCACGTCGATGCTCGACATGTGCATATAGGTAGTCTGATACTTGCTGCCATCCTCACGGTTGTACTCAATCGTCACAGACTTACCGCCGCCAGTATTGGCATTGTGGTTCACACCAACGACCTTACCATTGTTCTCTGTAGCAAGAAGTGTCTCGTTCTTGCAGCTGATGTCGATCCCTTTATGGAACTGAGTCTTGCTGTGGTTCATTGGGTCACGACGGTTGCCGAAAGGCGAAGTCACAAGCATGAACTCTTCTCGTTTCAGCGGCAGGGAATAAAGGCCATTGGGAGTTGGTTTTTCCGTAACGACAGGTGCTGGAGTGGCAGACACGGCTCCGTTTCGGTAGTCTGTGGTGCCTATCTTCTTTCCCTCGCGCTTGGCTTGCTCAATCACCATCTGGTCGTACTTCTGCAGGTTTGCACCTTCAATTACTCCAACGATGGTGCCGACATAGTTCTTGGCTGTGGCATAGCCGCCAGCCTTGATGCCAGCAGCCCATCCTTTGTAATCATCAGGCGAGAGATTCCTGGTGTATTTCTGATAGCGGTCGCCCATGAGGACTTTGCTATGGTCCTCATAGCTCTGGCCGACATTATCATACTTCTTGAACTTCTCATTCGGCTTGTCATCATCCGCACGGACATACTGACCATTGAACTCACCCTTCACACCAAAATGGTTATTGGCAGTACGGGAGAGCATACTCTTTCCCTCGGCAGACTCTATGATTCCTTGGGCAAGAGTGACAGAAGCAGGTATGCCATATCTGCGCATCTGCTCCATGGCATACTCTGCATACTTGTCTATATAAGCTTGTCTGGATGCTGTCACTTTCTACACGTTTTTAGGGTTATCGATGAAAGGATTGCTGTTTCTCTGGTTCCGCTTTCTGCTCCTTTTCCATGGCAGCATTCGGCGTGAGCATTTCCGTAATGCCACGCTTTGCTGTCTGCTTGGGTGCTTCAAGCTGGTCACAGATGGCAACTCGCTCACCGGCACGGATGAGCTTGGGCAAATAGCTGTCGAGGGCATGGTACGGAAAACCTGCCATAGCGAGAGGCTTGCCCTGTTCATCCTTTGTCTTGGTGCTCTTGGTGAGCGTAATGCCAAGAATCTTGGATGCTTTCTCTGCATCCTCCTTGTAGGTCTCATAGAAGTCACCAGTACGGAACAGCAGAAGTGCATCGGGATGTTTGCTCTTCAAGTCCAGGAACTGTTTGAGCATCGGACTGAGAGCAACGGCAGCAACAGCCTTGGTCTCTGCTTTGGTGGTTTCCTCCTTGGCTTTCTCTTCCTGCTTCTCCTTTTCCTTCTGCTCTGGAGAATTTCTGCGCTTCTCCTCTTCCTGTTTCTTGTTGGTAGCAGCCTGTTCCTCTTTCTGCTCCTGTTTGGTCTCTTCCTCGTGGTTCTCGACATTCTTTGTCTGCTCCTGAGTATCTGCCTGTGCCTCCTGCTCAGTCTTGTCGGTACCAACGGCTACAGCCTCGGTACGTTCCTTACGCAGCACATCGGCAAAGAGCGAAGCGGCAAGGTGGGTCTTGTAGTCCTGCTTGTCATCAGCAAGCCACATACGTTGCCATTGCTGACCGCTGACCTCACGAGCCTGAACTCTCTTTCCGTCAATAGTTGGGACACACAGGATGACACTGGGTTTGTTCTCAGTGGCTTTGGTCTTGAAGATGTTCACACGCTCAATACGAGCCAGCTCTTCAGCAGAAGCCTGACTCTTGAAGAGATCAACCTTCAACTCTGGCTTTTCACTGGCCATGACATAGTATTTGGTGGCCATATCCTGACGCAGACGCTCATTGGCTTCGTCATTGCCTTGCTGAATGGTCGTAAAGAACTTGTTCACGTCTGCCTTGTCGGGATAGACGGAGAAAGCCTTTTCGTTCTCTGGTTTGAGATACATAGCCCACTTGCCTTCGTCATCCTTCAGCATAAGGACTTTGTCAAAGTCAATAGCTCCTGAACGCTTCACGGCATCGGTGACATCCAGTTTGGTGATGTCTTCCAGCTCCCATTTGTTGAGCTTGGAAACACTTATTTCCTTACCATCGAAGTAACTGTCATCAGGATGGAAGCCCAACGAGCCATCAGTATTGTAGAACTTGACGGTATCAAAACCCTCTTTCTGAAGGGCATGTTCGATACGTTTCTTGTTCATACCGGGGATTTCATTATCCACAGCCAACGATGCACCGGCTGGAAGTACGACATCAGCTGTCTTGGAGCCAGCATCGCGGACAATGACCATCTCCTTGCTGTCCTTATTGGGTAAGGTCTTGATTTCGTCGGCAACATAGTAATGCTTGGGAATGATGGTCTTGGGTGCTTCTACATCCTGAGCATTGAGCTGACGTTTCTCTACCTTCTCGCCACGCTCTGCCTTGTGGATCATGTCGAGAGTGTTATTCACATCCTTCTCGATGGCATCGATGAGACAAGGGTCTTCCTTGAACTCACGCTTCCAGTACTCAATGTTCTTCATACCTTCCTCAGAGAGCTTGGCAGGAAGTCCGAACTCCTGCATCTTGGCAGCAGTGGCTATCTCACGGACAAGCAGCTCTCTCTTCTGGGCATCCTCACTGGGTGCCTTGCCACCACGGTTGTTCATGCCCTCACGGTTCAGACGCTGAGCGTGTCCTGTAGCGGCTACAACCTGTTCCACCAAAGCATTTACATAATCGTTGTAATGTTCATAGTTCTCTCGCTTGGGTACATAGGCGGTGTCCTTCTGTGCATCATAATGAGCAACGCCTGTCGTATCGAGACGGATGGCCACGAGGTTATCACGGGTCTTCAGGATGAAGTCATTGATAGGTATCTCAGATGACGTTGCCTTGATTTCTCCACGGTCGGACAGACGGCCACGCTCCTTGACCTCCTTGTCAAAGGCATCCTTATCAACCATCGGAAGAGTCGTCTGCTCGATGTTGAACAGCATACGCACCTCTCTGTTGCGGATTCCTTTGTATTCGGACTGTTGCTCTGGAGTCAGAGCCTTGTACTCGTCACGGCTAATCTTCACTTCAGGATCGGCCTTGCTCTGGTATTCATTCCAGTTGTACCAGTAGAATGGCACACCCTTCTGACCTGACTGTACACTCTCACCACGTTTCTTGGCTTCGGTGAACAGCGTGTACTCGTTGGTCTTGTAATTGCTTTGGTCGCTATGCAAGCCCAGGATAATGGCATTGAATGGTGATACGGTCACGCCCTTCTGGTAGAACTGAGGGACTTTCTTGCCGTCCTTGTTCAACCACACGCCACCATTCTCCTGTGCTTTGTCGAAGGCATTTACGAGAAGTTCCACCTGTCTTTCGGCGGCATTCTTCTCCTGCTGATTCTTTTCTGTCATATTTAATATGCTTTTGATTTATTCCTTTAATAGAATTACTTATACTCCAGAACACCAAGCACTTTCGTCTCTGCGATTGACTTGATTTCCCAATCAACCAGACTGTCATCCATGTGTTCACGGAGCAGCTTATCGGCCTCCTTGGTATCTTCGGCATTGACGTACATGATTTGAGGAGAGAACTTCTTCTGTCCTGTCTCATCATCTTCCGTCACAAGAGCTACGACGGCTTTGTACCAGTGGTTATCCTCGGCCTCCGTACCCTTGATGATGTCGGACACTGCCTCACGAGAGATGGCCGTGATGTCAAAGTCTCGTGTGCCGATAAGGTCTGTTGCTGCCTTGTTGGCACGTTTCTCGGTCTCGGTGAAGCTCTCGGCATCTACCAGATACTCTTCACTGACCTTTTTCTTCTTTCCGTCATCCATCACCTTGGAGTACTTGACGCGGAACTTATACCAGTTTCTTTTCATATTTCACACTGTTTTTAATCGTTACACTATTATCTCTGAGCAAGTGTGCGCGTTTCGGTTCTCTGCTGTGCCTCATAGTTCTCTGAAGCCAACTGTCGCATCTGGTCATGCTTGGCAAGAACGGCATTGGCAAGGGTATTCAATGGCAATGCGCCCTGATTAAAGGCATCTACGACATTATCCGTGAGGGCTATGGTGCAAGGCACTTTATCGATGGCAGCTATCAGACAGTTACCCTTAATCTGGGGCTGTGAGATACGTGGATTGAGCGGTTCATCAGGATAGACCTTGTAGTTGACACGACCCGCTGAAGCATCCTGTGCCTGGCCAATACCTTTGTGATTATCGATGGCTTCGTGACCAGCCTTATTCAGGAGATTGAGACCTCCCATGCCTACAAGCACCATCTTCAGGATTGGATTCCTGACAAACATTCCAGCCACAATACTGGCAAGAGGCATCAGATTGTCTTTCAGTCCCAGGGACTTTGTCTTTCCCGTGAATGCTCCCAAGATCATGTCTGGAAGCATGGCAAGGACATAACCGAGGTTGTGGCCAATATCGGACATACCATTCAAGCCGAAGGAGCTGAGCAAGCCAGTCCATCCGCTTTGGTTAGTCTGTTGTGGCAGTTCCTGTTCCGTCGCTTGTGTGGATTGGGGTGCTGGAGTCTCAGTTGTAATTTCAGTGGAAGGTGCAGGTCTTACGTCCTCCTCCACTTTTTGACTTGGTTTCGGCTTTTGCTCTGTTGTCTGAGCTTGTTCCGTTTTCTTCTTTGCCTGCTCTGCAAGATACTGCTCCCTGTATTCGGGAGCAATAATCAGCGGAACGTCTGGTTTTTTCTTGCCTTCAGGTGTAACCTTAGTTCCTGTTGGCGTATATTCCGTACTCCCTCCGAAATGGTCTAAGGCTGCATTCAGCCCGACATCTACACCCACGAACTTGGCAGCACTTGACCAGCCACCGCCGAAACCGCCCATAGAAAGGAAGTCTGCCGTTGCTCCTAAAGCATAGCCGGTTCCTTTCTCCAAAGCAGATGGGTTGTAGCGTTTCTCTGCCTGTTCCGTGATATGGTTCTCCAGTGGCGACTTACTCATGGCCTGTGGGAGATAGAAGATGGTGTTAGTGGCAGCCTTACGCATGATATATTCAATGGATGACTTAGGGACTTCATCCTTGATCATCTTGTCAATCATCATCTTCTCTATCTCTGGTGTGACCGTGACATGCTGTTTTTTCAGCTCAGCCTTTACCATATTGATGTAGTCCTCCGTATGCTTGGAGTTCCACTTCCCCGTATAGCGAAGGGCATCAAGGCTTGCAGCTTGGGCTGACATACCTCCATCGGGACCGGCTGCTCCTGCCATGATAAAGGACAAGCTGCTGGTATGTCGGCCAATCTCTTCCAACTGCTTATGACGAAGGTCTGCCATCACCTTATCCATGATGGGCAGCACCTTGGTACGGAAGAGCTTTTCGTTTGATGATTCTGCCATAGTTTTTCCTGATTAGTTGTGTGGGAGATTTCCAGCGGCACTCATCATCTGATTGAAGGTGTTGTAGTCCATGTTGCCGCTCCAGTATTCACGCTGGATATAGTCGAGTGTACGACCATAAGTACCTTCTGCTCCTGCCCCGAAATGCTCATAGATATTGATAAGCTGGTTGGCAATAGCCATATTGGTTCCCTGCGGAAAGGTAATCCAGTTACCTGTCCTGTCACGGATGGAGGGTATGTCGGTGATAATACCGCTTTGTGAGATACCGCCTTGGTCAGAGGCAAGAAAGCCATCGCCTGTACCGCTTGTTCCTGAACCAGTAGAACTGCCGCCATTTCCAGACATACTGCCGTCAATGCCGAAGAACTGGGGCAAAGCAAGGGAAAGGCAAACAAAAGTGAGCGCACCGCCAACGGTCATCGTCATACGTTTGGCTGTGTTCTGGGGATTGGTTTGCATGGTGTAATACACGGCCAATGCCCCGACAACCGCAATTATGGCAGCAATGACGTAGCATAATGCGCGTACATACGGCATGTAGGCAACAACACCGTCTGCGGCATCACTGATACCAGAGGTTCCGGCATCAGCGAATGCTACAGGGGTGAACAAATTAGATATGGCAAACAAATAAATCTTCTTCATACTTCTCTTGTTCTATAGGTTAAGCTGACTGAGTATCTGCTCCCTGGTCTGCTCGATGGCATTGTGATAGACTTCCATCTGCTTTGGGAAATACTCTTCCAGCCATTCGTCTTTTTCAATATTCTCGTTGATGAACTTGATGGCTAACTGACGGTCAATCTCAATGGCCGCTTCACCAGCCTCGCTGTTGTTGAACCAAGCCTTCGTCCACCATCTGATTCCGCTTCTGTCGGGATAGACACTGACCAGCCTCGGTATATCAAAACTCTGAATGTCTATTTCCAGTTCGGCAAGGGGATCGACAAGCCCACTGCTGGCTACGGCTTCGTCATAGGCTTTTTTTTTACCGCCTGACTCATGGTGCTCAGAAATATCTGATGACGGAGTGCCATATAGTTGAGGAAGTCCGCAATCAGGAGGTTCTGTACCTTCTCTGCCAACGGGATGCTACGCATTCCCATACCTAAAGGATTGGCCATGCTTGGAAGCGTCTCGAAGAAATAGTTCTTCATGGCAGACATGGTGAAGATGTTACGTAGAGCAAGTTCCGTATGCTCTGGCAAGGCATAGATTCCTGCCGAGAGGTCTTGCATGTAGTCCGGGAACCACCGCATCATCAGGTCTTCAATCTCTTTCTGGTCTTTGTCGTACATCGTATGCACATCCATGTCGATAGTCACGAACTGTGGCACAGCACCAGGAGTACCGTTCTGCTCCAAGGCTTTCATGTTGCCGTAAATCATCGTCAGGAACTCCAGCGGATTCAACTCCTCCCCGTTGTACTTGACTTCAATGTGTAACATGTCGGCAGAGACAGCGACAACCTGACCAGCCTTGACTTCGGTCGCATAGTTGGCAAAGACATTACTGAGGTGTGCGTATGTCACCTCGTACTTGCCATATCGGATAACCTGATAGATACCGTGAACGGCATCATTGCCAAGTCCTGAGACCTTGCCTGTGGCAATAGCTGAAAGCAGATAATGCTTTACTGGAAAGTCCACCCCATGATGGAAGAACGTCTCTCCTGTCTTGGGGTGTTTCTGCTTTCCGTAGCCTAATGACATCTCTACGTCTTTTCCTTTCTCCTCGAACGGCATACAGTAGCCACTGTCCGACTGGAGCATCATTTCCTGAGTATATTTCATTGCGAATTTGTTTTTTTATTCGATTGATTTCTTCTGACTATCGGGAACGGTGAATGACTTCACGCTCTTCCTCTGGTGCATAGACAACTTGGGGCTGTGGCTGAAGCATCTGCCCCTTCGCCACGTTTCGCTGTGGGTCATTGGGAGTCTGCGGTTTCTGCTGTGCCAGACCACCTCCAAGTGCCTGATGCAGACTGGAGTTATTGCCAATCATCATCATGCCAAGCAAAACACCAGCAATCTTACCCATCCATCCGAAACGTCCGAAGATGAGAAAAGCCGACGCAACAAGGCCAAGCATACTCATACCTGAGACATTTCCACTGAAGAGGTTGCTGAAGAAGTTGCTGAACATATTCCCTCCGTTACCTCCCGTCATATTCCCAAGGAAATTGCTGATGCCACTCAGGTTGCTGTTGGCTCCATTAACGGCATCGCTGACACCATTCATGGCATTGCTTGCTGTTTCGGTCAGACCGCTGACTGCATTACCGACTCCTTCCACCTTCTCCCCCACACTGTCGATGGTGTCTGAACCTACGACGGCATCACCGACAATCCTGGCCACACTCTTGTCTGTGGTCAGTTTCTCCCATGCGACGTAGCCAGCAGCCGTACCGACGGCGGCTGTCTTGGTGGCTGTACCCAGTCCTTTGATGGTCTGCTGTGGATGAAGAGCAGTATGGCCGACGGTCTTAACCGTTGCCTGTGCGCCACGTCCCATGAATTTCAATCCGGCTTTTAATACTGTTGCCCAACTCATATTCTTATTTGTTAGAGGTTACTTTTACGAATCTTATGTACCTTAACGCTTTGCTGCCCGTTTCCAACGCAACATGCTTTCTTCAACGATATTTTTCTTATCTGCTCCTGTCCTGGCATGATAGTCAATCTCAGCCCAAACATCACCCAATGAGGTGTATTTGACCGCCTTTGTCAGTCTCTGCAGCTTCTTGTTCATCAGCTTCAGCTTCGGTCTGATACCGAAAATGACTTCCATGCGTTCCTTCTCGGTCATCTTTGTATCAGAGAGACATACCTGTCTCACATCATTGCATATATCCACGCTGTTGAGAATAATCTCACGGTAGATCTTGTTGCGGTTTGACGAGAGGGCTACGGCAAGCGCATTACTTGGATGGGCACTCAGCTGTTTGCTGAAAGCATCGAGGTTTCCTATCAGGTGGTCTATCTCGTGATAAAAGCCATAAATTTGGGCTGCATACATGATGATGCCATGAAAGTTGTCGAGGTAGTTGTTGAACTCCTTCTGTAGGTCGGTAGTGGCATTCACCTCCTCTGTAATCCAGATATGGCCAGTAGATTCTAACAGCATCATCTCTTCCTGCTGCTTCAGCTCTTTCTTGGCTTTGTCTGTATATAGGAGAATCATGGCTGCCAAAGTCGGGTCTTGCCCTTGCGCATGAATGTGGCTCCCACCAACTCCCCATAAAGGGAGGGCGAGAGTCACTATCAACAATATGAAGAACTTATGAAAAAACCTTTTCATCCTACTTTCTTTCCTGCATTAGGGGGTCACTATTCTTGAACATCTTTTCCACCGCCTGAGAGAGGCTTCTGCGATTTCTCCATTAGTGCGGTCAAGCATCCCCTCTGTGGCATTCTCCCAGACATCCATCATCGTGTAATAGCGGATGGAAAGACTGAGCTGACATAGTTTCTTATTGAAAGCAGCCAGTCTGTCATTGAGTGCCCAGAGTGTCTTGCTCCGTTCTGCTCCTGTGAGCATGTTCTCTGTGCCGCCTTTGGCTATGGCATCCTTCAATGTCGTATAGACGCTGACAAGCTCTGTAGCCGTCTCGATGTAGAGGTTGTTCATCGACATAGTGGCCACGATGCCCTGGGGATTATTGCTGATGGCTTTCCTCAGATTACAGAGATTGATGAAAACCCTCACGCCATCGTCATAGAGCGTGGTACAGGCTTTCAGCGTACTGGCATAGCCATCGACGGTTTTGAGGTACTTGTTATACTTCTTCTCCCAAGAATGGATCATCGTAAACTCTGTCGCGATGGTGTTCTGAAGGAGTGCCGTCTTTTGCTCGTCCTCAATCTGAGCCTTAATCTGGGCATTGATGAGTTCATTGCCCTCCGCAAGGGCAACATACTCCAAGGGATTACTGGATGCAATCTGAGCATCAGCCCTGTTGTAGCCAAACCACAAGAGGGCAAATGCCAGGAGTGCGACGATATTCCATCGGTTGTCATTCATCTGCTCGCCAAAGCCCTGTATTTTGTTATCTGTTGGTGATTTCATATACTCCTCTGCGTTGTTTGTTGTATTCTACTCGCTCTCTGATAATTCCTACCACGTCCAATTTCTCACGTACACCGTAGATGTCAAGCTTGGGATTGGTCCTGTCACCACTGTAGATGCTGATAGTCTTCAATCCGAACAGTTGCTCCATGATGCAACGTTGCTCACAGAAGTCCACGATTCGGTACAGTTCGATGTAGTCACTGGTACGATGGAAGATGCCATGCTGGATGATGAGCTGTTCTGAGGAAACGATGAACTGGAGTTTGCTCAGGTACAGACAGCCATAGAGCATCATCAATGTTGTCACACTACCCAATATCAGGAAGGGCATCTTGAAAGTAATGGCCTCGTGACCTGCTACAAGGAACAGCACAAGACTCACAAGGAACATGAAACCTTGTGAGATAATGTACTGTCCCCAATGAGGACGTAACGTGATGATGTGGAATCGTCTTACTGTCTGCTGCATATCATTCATCTGCGCATACCATGATGCTTGGTTTCTTCACTTTCATTGATTTCCACATTGCCGTCTGCATCCAAATCAACACCAGCAGAGACTTTCTTTTCATCATCTTCCACTTCTGTCTCTTCCTTGACTCCAAGGGCATCTGCCAGTTCTTTCTTGAAAGTCTCTCCAGCCTCTATCGCCTTAGCCTTGATGCTCTCCTTATCCTCAGGTGCCACCAAGCGTGAGTGCTGCATGGTGTAGGCATCTTCATAAAGAGTCTCGTAATGAGCGTAGAGCTGCCACAAGGACTTGGGAAGGAGGTCTATCTGGCTGTCATTGGGATGAAGCACATCCTTGACACTTGGGATGTCATCAGGATGCTTGCGGAATGAATCGACATACTCCCTGAGTTCTTCCTTCACATTCTCCTTGGCAAGAGGATTGTCCCGTCTGGCTATATTGGCTAACAACTCTTCATTGAAGTCTTTGTAGCCGTCAGATGGTTCCTCTCGCACAATACGGTTGCTTGGGACATTTGCCTTTTCAGCCAATTCCTTGAACTGCTCAACGAACTTCTTTCCTGCATCGTCCATGTCAAAGCCGATGTGGAAAGTGGCATCCTTGGCGGTTTGTATCAGTCCTTCCAGTTGTCTGGAAGAAGGATTGCCTCCAGTCGAAGCAAAGACTCCGTGTGAAAGTTCCTTCTTGGCTTGGGCATCAAGGTTGCTGTCTTTTCCCATCAGGAGTTGGTGGAAGGCCATGGCATCATAGGCACTCTCAAAGATGAAGACACGCTTGGCATCCTGTAGTTTTGTGGCTTCAGGACTGGATAGCCAAAGCCCCTCACTGGCATTGGAACCCTTTGCTATGCCTTTGTACGATGTGCCATCAGGCTTCTTGCGTCCTCTTTCCTCCAGACCGACAATCGTTTCATCCTTGCCGGGGATGGTCATCGGGAAAGCGAGATTCCTATATACCTTGCCATCCGTACCCTGACGTTCTGCAATAAAGAAGTCCTTTCTGAATGCAAATTGAGTGGCGAGATTCAAGCCTCTTGACTTGAAGTATGGGTAAAATGGCTTATGAGTGTTTTTGTCACCGCCCTCGAATTTGTGAAGCGTATAATCTTCCAAGTTAAAATCTGCCTGTTGCTGTCGCTCAGTCACAATTTTTGTTTCCCTATCTTCAATAGGGTTATTGAGTAAGCGGTTACAGACAAGATTGACGAGACGGTCTTTATCCATACCAGGAGTGTAATCAGAGAACATTTCTGGATGCTCTTTGATGAACCCGATGATGTTGTAGTTCTTGTGCGTAGGAGGCTGGAAGCAGCACTGGCCATTGGCAGTAACGATGAACTTGTCACCGTGTATGCGTCTGCCAGTACTGTCCAAACGTACATACGACGGGTAGCGCAAGCCATCCCGCCTATTGAGCGTATAACCTGCATCTACCAGTACTTCCTGAATATTCAGGCGTTGTTTGAAATCGTCGTAAGTGAGTTTTGCCATGTTATCCTGAATCTTTTTACCTTATACTTCTATCGTCCGAGACCCACACCATGCACACCAGCATTGACTCCTGCATCAAAGGCTCGTGAGGCGATGTCCTGTGGTGAATCGACTCCGGGCTTGAAATAAATGTGTGGTCTTTGCGGTTCATCGTGATGATGCTCTATGAATACTGCAGGGCCGCTGTGGTGCATGTGACCCAGCTCACCCATAACGGCAAGACCAGCAAGCAAGGCTCCACCAATCTGTGCGCCAATGCCAGCATGGGAACCAGGCACATTCTTCATATCTACCTCATTGAAGATATGGCTGAAGAGTTTCATGCGATGATAGTCATCGATGGCCATGAACTTGTCATACTGCTTCTGGGTTATTTCATGGGAGATAGACTCTCCGTTGATGACTGCTGTCATGCGATAGAGGTTGTTACCCTTTGCGTCCTTCTGCTGCTCACCCTGCTCATTACGGACTGGCTCAACCTTGATGTCATCCACCGTGACCTCACGACCATGCTTACCCTCACGATACCAGCCTTTTCCTTCGTTGATGTCATAGAGACTCTGGCCATCTACATGGGCAACGGTTTTGTCCTCTGGCTCTCGCAGTACAGACAATGATGGGTCAAGAGGCTGATGAACGCCTTGAACATTGGTCTGCTCCAGTAAGAGACTTTGTCTCTGGTCGAGTTCTGCTGCCACTTCTGGCTTCAACGTGATACCAATATGCTCCTTACTGTTGAGCATATCCATCGTTATCTTGTCGTTGAAGTCAGCCTTGATTACATCATTGATGATGTCAAGACGTGCCTGAACAGGAACTTCCTTGACGCTGTTGCTGTTGAGCTTCTTCAGCTCATCCTCAGTCAGGTCATATACAAAGTCCTGTTTGGCTCCAGTTGACTGGATGGTCAGGGTTTTCTTCTCTGGGTTAATAAGAATGCCGTGACTGTCTAAGCATTCACGGAACTTCTCATTGGTGAAATAGACCTTGCTCGTGATGAGTTCATTGTATGGCTTGGCTGGTTCAACAGGTCTCGGCTTCACCTCTACAGGTTGGATGACCGTCTGAAGATTGGCCAACACATCCTGCGATGGCTGTACCACCTGTGTTTGCTGTCCTTTGTAATAGAAGCCGTATGCACCGCTCTGGAGTTCGCCTGGTTTCATTCGTCCATCAGGACGGTCTGGAACCATCGGAGCACCTTGCATGAACAAGGCTCCTCCAACTCTGCGCATGTGCCAGCCTTCCTGCTGACGTGGTGTCCAGCCAAGGAATCTGCCATGGTAAGGATCCATCATAGGATGGAGTCCTCGTCTGTCCCAAGGCAAACGTCCGTATTCGCCAACACCGATACGATAGCCATGAAGTCCCATAGCCACTCGACCATTGGCATTGCGTGCATGAACAAAGCTTCTGGGCAGATAGAAGTCATTGGAGAGTAATCCTGCCAAGGTGTTATATGCCTTCTTGTTAGCAGAATTGGTTCCCCAATCCACCATGGCTCGCATCTGCTGCTGGTTGATGGGGTATGTGAGCAAAGGACTGTCATGTCCCTGTACGGCAAGGGCAAAGCCATCCCCCTGACGAACGATGTGCGCTTGCATACCGTTACGTCGGAGGATGTCCTGTAGCTCTGGTGCCAAGTCACGCCCCATAGGTAATGTGTTTGATCTGATAGACATACTGTTTACGGTTTAGTCTTCTTGTTCGTTCTCTAACTGATCTCCCTTCCACTCGACAAACTGCTCTGCGCTTTCCTCATTGATGGTGAGACCGCGCTCCCTGCAGAATGCAGTGTATTCCTCCTGCCATTCAGGGGAATGATGGTTGACATAATCAATCCAACCATATTCGCCGCTCTGGAATTTCTCCACAAGCTCGTCTTCAGGGTAATACTTTGTTGCTGCCATTGTTCTTTGATTTTGAGGTTTTACTTGCATTCGATGGATTAGCGTTGCATCACACGCATACCCATCTTCTTCTGTTCCTGCCACAATTCTTCACTGTAGTCTTCCTCGTGAACATAGTTCAGGTCGCCATTGTCATCTGCCACCCAGCAGCCAAAGGCACCGAAATTGTACTTGTCCCACTCACGTTTGGCCTCACGTCGCCATGTCTGTTCATCACCGGCAGCGAAACGGATGCCCGTCTTGCTATTGAGGTCAATGCCTACGGAAATCTCTTCGTCATCCTCATTGAGAATGGAAAGGACATCACCGTTCTGGAGCTTCTGCATCTCTGCCCCGGTGAGGTGATAACGGTCTGACACATATTGCATGTTGCGACCGATGACAGGCATGGGTACACAGAGAACCTGCTTGCTTTCAGGATCAATCTGGAAGAATCGCTTGCCGCCAGCTTCCTTGTTCTCCTCGTTGCTCTCCAGATAACCGATGATGGCCTTACCTTCAAGGAGTCGCTGTTTCTGCTCTTCGTTGAAGAGGTTGATTTCATACTCATCGAGTTTGGGAAAGAAGAGAACATCGACACCTCCCTCTGGAGTGCGTACCAGGCAGAACCGTGTTCGTGAAGGTTCCTGCTCACCATCCTCGGTGGTAACAATAATAGGTAACACGGGAGAGCGACGGCCATTGTAGATGTTCTGGAGGACATCATAAGGAAGGTCTTCTACCATCTCCTGCGTGAGTCCGAAACGTTCGAGTGTGCCGTAAGGCATCTCGCTTTCTTCAAAATGATTAATCATACTTTGTTGATGTTACATTATTATACTTTAATTCTATGCGGACAATTTTGCGATGCAAATTTATAGTATGTTTTTATATTAGGTTATAAAAGCCGTATCTGCAAGGATTCGATTTAAGAAGGTTTAATTTAATAGTATGAAAATTCCGCAATAATCATACTATAAACACAAATAAAGTTAGAGTTTAATCGTTATACGAGTTGCTATTCTTTCTATTCAAGAATAGTATCGTACCTTTGCAGCATGAAAACAAGCAAACTCATCCTATCATCGGTCTGCGCCATGTTCCTGGCCATGCCAACACATGCCCAGTTCAATACCATTGGCACGACCAACAGCAAGCATATTAAAACAGTAAATCCGCCAAAGTCAAACGAGACTCTGACGGACAGTACCGAAGCTGACAAACCTGCTCCACAACCTATGGAGAGTACGGTAACACATCAAACATCTAATGCTACATTAGATAATAGCAATACAGCTCCACTTATATCCCCTCCCCTAAAGAACATCCGAATCGGCTCAGGCTTTGGTATGCGAAAACATCCCATCTATCACAAACGGATGATGCACAACGGCATCGACCTTTCCGCTCGATACGAGAATGTCTATTCTATGTTTCCTGGTACTGTGGTTAAAGTTGGGCAGGATGGCAGATCGGGAAAGTTCGTTACAGTAAGGACAGGTGATTACACAATCAGTTACTGCCATCTATCGCAGCAACTCGTAAAAGAGAAAGATTTCGTCATTGCAGGAAAGAACATAGCAATATCGGGTAATACTGGGGCATCAACAGGCCCACACCTGCATATAACGACAAAAAAAGATGGCAAGGCTTTTGACCCAGCCATCCTTTTGAAGTATATTCTGTCTCAGGAATAAGACATAATCACTTGATTCGGAAAGTATAAACCTTTGCGGACTTTGAATTAGTCATCATATTGGTAATAGCAAGGCAGTACTCTCCTGGTTCTAGAGCAGCTGTACTAACAATAACAGAGTGCTCGCCATATTTCTTATACTTCAGGACAACCGAATTGTCTTCATTTGATGATGCTCCTGTAAATGAGCCTGCTTCACCTGTTTTCCAGCGACGCTTTGTATCTAATGTTTCGAGCTTGATAATGCTAAGAGTCTGCTGAGGAGAAGTACCACCTGTGTTGATGATAATACTGCTGGTATTCTTGTCAATCTCCAAGGATGATTTTACTCCCTTTATGTAATAGTACGTCTTTACTTTACCAATGCCAGTAAGAAAGAGTGATGCGCCAGCCTTTGCCTTGACATAGGCACTCTCACATGGTAAAGGTGTTGCAAAGGTAGAGTCAGCAGAATTGAAGACATAAGGCTCCATCTCAAAATCAGGTTCAGTCTGTGCAAAAGCGAACACAGAGACCATGCTCATAATGAGCGTACAAAATAGTGTTCTCATAACCAATCTGTTTTTGATAATTATATTATTAGATTATTCTCTATTACTAATCATCATATCCACTATTGCTATTCGCTTAGTATTGCTTCTTAGCTTTCATCTGTAAAGTCTCACTGCCCATTCGTAACGTAAGGTCTGCCTCGTTTCCATTAAGAGAGTTGACGGTATAGACAGCGTACTCCTTACCACTTACATACGTTGTAATGGTTTTGCCACTAACAGTGTATGTGCCACTGCCGTTTCCCAAGTAGCCTGAACCATAGAATTTGCCGCCCTCATAGAAGGTAATGTCCATTCCGAATCTGGTATAAGGGTATTTGGTAACATCATACCATTTACCATCAACCTTAATCTCAACGGCTTTCCATTTGCCATAGAGTTGTTCCATTGGATAAGCAAAGCTGTCATCGTCATCCTTTGAACAAGATGTAACACACAGGGTAAAGAATGCTGCAAGGAGCATCATAAAAGTTAATTTCTTCATTGCATAAGGCGAGTGTTTATATGCCATTACTCATCGGCTTTAATAGTTCTATTTTAATACTTTCTTTGTTTTTCCATCATTGTATTTAACTATGTTTATACCTTTACGAAGGTTAGATATTTTACTACCATTACTGTCGTAAATATCAATTATTTTAACGTCATCTTCTGTGGTATTCACATCATGAATAGCAGACGGCATCATTTCTTCTATATTTATGAAGTTCTTCCAACCATCTGCTGACTGATATGCACCCTTAGAGCCATATGGTACATAAAGTGTTGCTGAATTATAAGTGCTATTATCAAAAGCATCATTCGCACAACTATTTGGATTCTCATTATAACTATATATTGATGTAAGACTAGAACAGCCAGCAAAAGACTTACTGCCAATGTCTGTTACTCCTTCTGGTAATATAATATAGTTTAGTCTTGAACAATATTGAAATGCTCCGCTTTCAATCTTTTTTAAGCCCTTTGACAAGTTTACGACCCCAAGACTTGTACAACTCTTGAAAGCATCTGCTCCTATTGTAGTTACACTTTGGGGAATTGTTACTGCGTTAAGATTAGAGCACGCACAGAAGGCAGCATAATATATTCTTGTAACAGTGTATGCTTTATTCATGTATGTCACTGATGCAGGAATTACAATTACGCCGGCGTATTCATTTGAATATTCTCCCCAAGAGAAGCCCCTATATGTCACTTCCACTTCATTGGTCAGTTTGTTGTAGTATATGATTTTTCCGTTAGAATTAACAACAGTTATGTCATGAGCATACACTGAGGCAATATTGATTGCCATAAACAAAAACAAGTAAAGAGTTCGCTTCATAATTGTATTATGGGGGCTTATATGCCATTTCCCAATCGGCTTTATAGATAGTTAGTAATTAAAAATCAAAGTAATCGTCACAATCAGAATCGCAGTCACAACTGTCGCCACAATCATAATCATCATGGCAATGATAGTCATCATGATCCATGTAACCGTCATCATATCCATCTTCATAACCTTGGTCATAACTCCTGTTGTTAGAATAATCAGAATGATTGTTGTTATTCTGGTTGTTGTTCCTAAGGCTATTCATAAAAGCACCAAATAAAAGGAAATCAAGTAATCCCATAACCATACATTTTTAAGTTTGACGATGCAAAGGTATTTGTCAAAAGTGCAGTCTATCTTCACAGATAAAAAAAAGTTAGTGTTTCATGCTTTTTATGCGAACAAACACAAAAAAGGAGCAACTGACCTCACGGTGAATTGCTCCAAACAGCGTTAGCTATTATTCAGCGTCTGAAACCTCGGAAATTCAAAGATGTCCACTCGAATAAGTAACCGATGTCTGCGCCTAATAATAATGGAGTCTCACGACTCGTAGTTTCTCAAATAGTCGCCAAACTATATACGACCTCGCAATTGAGGAAAACATTCGTTATATCACTGAGCCAAAAATTTATCTATAACCTAAGCCGTTTCTTTTCTATTTGTATTCCTATTGAAAGCATAATCATTAGGCTATCTACAACAAATAGTATTTGTGTTCCAATACCTTGCCTTTTTGCTTCTTCATTTATATAAATCCAGTTGTCGCAATAGGTTTTATTTATAAAAGAAAGAAGTTCGTTATATTCCTCTGACTCGTATTCTATACCTATTTTTTCAAGTAGATATTCATCGAATGTTTCTATAGATGATTCTTCAATCATTTCATCATAGATGTTTTCCGGAATTTCTTTGTTCCCTTTAGCCCACTCATTTGTGAGTGCCATCCCGACCAACACAGATAAAAGAGAGGAATAGATAGGGGCATAAATGTTCACCTCATCGGGTTTTGTCTTCATAAAATACCCTGTCATCTTCATTGATATACTACTGCATATTTCAATAGAACAATCCTCTATAGATTTTATAGGAACTAACTCGGTATTACCTATATATCCTTTCTCGATAAAAGAATTGAATATCCTATTTCTTGCTTCTTCAATTATTTGGGGAGCAATATCATTGCGGTATTTGAGTTTTGCCATTTTATATCATTTACATTAAATACTATTCTCTTATATATTTCTTTGCTCACTGATAATTCAGCCTGAAATAATTCAAATACTTCATGAGCCGAAGTATAAGAAAAAACTCCAGGCAAAACCATTCCACTTCTATTTCAAGAGGAAAAGGATAATCACAACAATTGCAACAAGTGATACAGCATTAATTATTATACTGTATTTCAATTTAATTTTTAATTCAGACAAGGAATCCTTAAACTCTTCAGTAGCATTGGAGAGCTTTTCGGAAGCTGCATTCGAAGCATTGACAATCGTGTCTCTATCTTTTTCAAATGCCTTAATTTTTTGATCGTAGTCTTTACCTATGCTATCAACAAGTTCCTGTACTTTGGTTGTTATGTTTCCCAATTTGGTTACATATTCACCAGTTGTCTTGGTAAGACCATCATATGAGCTAACAGTCTTTTCTACTTGTTTTCGAGCAGACTCAATATCTTTGAGCCCTTCCTCTAACTCTTTCAAAGAGTTGTTGATCTTTTCTTCAATCATGATTCTCTATATTTTTGATTTATTGTTTTTAATTCAGCTAAGTGCATTTCCAACTGAACGGCAAGCTGGATTTTCTCTATATAATCTCTGCCTTCAGAAGGAATGGCTGTATGCTGTATGAGTAAGTCTGTAAATTCGTCGAGCAAGTTAAGCTTACCCTCAGAGTAATAAAGTCGCATAACGTCTTTATAATCATTGTACAATTCAGTTTCAAGCATTTCGTTTTCCTGTTGACCGAGAAATAGTATGGAAAATATATTCAGCAAGTTCAGAACGGGATTGCCATACCTCTTTCCGTTAACTTCTATTCCCACGTCAGCACGTCTAATCAAGCGCACTGCACCTTGCAAGTGCTTGATATTATCCTTTTGAGAGTCGTTATTGACAATAGCAGGGTCAACCACTCTCATATATTTCTTAACTAGATTAAAATCTGTGGTTTCGCTCTCTTTATGTATATCATGGTTAGTATCATCTTTAAGCGAAAATGGGACTTCTTTTTGTACACTTGAATCGTATGTGACAAAGCCTTCTCTTGCATATTTCGAGTTGAAATAGTAATAAATAAAGTCCTTCAATTCTTCATTCGTTTCTTTCCAGTCTTTGTCTGAGCTGATAGCCAAATTACAGAATTGCTCCATGTCCAAGATACCTCTAGCTCTCTTGTCTGCGATACTTCTGTATATAAAAGATGTAAGGTGCTTTAAACATGCCATGATGACACCATCATTGACTGCCATCTGCTTGACTTCATTAATCATTATTTCAACCCTATCCTCGGAGTAATATTTTCGGTAGTATTGACTGAGATAATCATAATAATGCGATTCATCCTGACATATTGTTGTGATTCGAAATGTTTTCCTAATATAATCTTCAGTAAAGTCATCTATTAGGCCTATGATGCACATTCGATAGATAGCTTTTTGAATAGCATCTTTGTACTTAGCAGAACCATAACTACGAGTATAGAAGAAATTACCATCAACTCTTAAATTCCTAGCGGCCCGTGTATCAAACACTGGCAGATTTCTTCCACTCAAATAACTATTATATTCGTCAAGCACATGCTCGTTCTCTTCGTAAGAGACATAATAAGTGAGAGTTTTTCCCTTAAATCTGTTTTCATTGATGTATTGTAGTATTCCCTTACTTGTTCCATATTTTGGGGTTTCCATCCTAACAATCTCCTCATTACTAATTTGAACGTTTAGTCTGTTCATGAGTAGTTCCATCACGTATAATTCAAATTCCTCACCAAGGAAATTACTGTCATAGAAAAACTTATTATTGGTATAGTCAGAAGAGAACTCGTTCCATTCCCCAGTTCTAGCATTCTTAACCCAGAATTTCTTGGGAGAATACATAATGGTTGACAAAGCCATCTTTTTATCACGACCAGCTCGGCCGGCTTCTTGAACAAATGATTCCAGAGAGCCAGGATAATTCAGATGAACTGTCAGACGTACATTAGATTTGTCTATTCCCATGCCAAAGGCTTTAGTGGCCACCATTAAATTTGTATCACCAGTTAGAAATTCATCCTGACAAGATGTATCATCACCTCCTTTATATGTTGAGATTCGGTTAATGTGATGTGCTCGCAGAGTATTCGCAACAGTAGGAACACTCAGTTTTACGTCTGGCCGTCCTTCTTTATTAGCACGTATACAAAATACTATTCCTGCAACATCTGTGTGCTTTGAGGTATACCAATCCTCATCAACATCAGTGTATAAGTCTGTAGAAATGATCTCTTGTTTTTTACTTTCATCAGAGATATTCTCTCTTTCAAGGAATCGTTTCTTAATCTCACTAATGCTATTTTCGTTTTGAATCTCTTGTATCTTCTCCGTAGCGTCATTAATGGCATTGAGTACTAAATCCTCTTTTATATCATCAACTTTTCGCGCTCTTTCAGCAGCTGATGCATCAACAGGATAAACATAATATTGTAGTTCTAAACGATTCGTATTCTCATATCTTACTGTAGCATCATCCTCCAATGAATACGAATTATTACCCGACAATTCTCTCTCTACATCAGCGAGGACGTCAAACGATGCAGTTGCAGTCAATCCAAACAGAGATATATGGTTATCTTCACCTTCTACTTCTTTTGGTAGAACATAGTTATATAGGTTTCTACCCAGATGGAGATACGCCAGACGGAAATCATGTCCCCATTCAGAGACACAATGAACTTCATCTATCACACCATAGGCAAAATAAACATTGGATTCTCGCATAGAGCGCAGAACATCTCTGAAGCGGTGAATGCTGAGTCGTTCAGGTGACAAGAACATAATTTGTGTTTGTGAACCAGTTAATGCCTGTTCTCGCTTTGTTCTTTCTTCACCAACAATATCACCATTTATAAATGATATACAGTCTATACCTGTTTTTTGCAATCCGTCATATTGATCTTTCATCAATCCTTTCAATGGATCAACAACCAAAGTAACACCAGGCTGTAGCATGGCTGCCAGTTGGTAGGTAAGAGACTTACCACCACCTGTTGGCAACAATCCAATAACACTCTTTAGTTGTAATGCCCGACTAAGGATGGGAAGCTGACCGGGTCTGAAATCTTCTTTTCTGAAAATCAGGTTCAGGAAATAGCGCAGGTGGCAACAAACATCCTCAATATTGTTATAATTTCCTTGTATATCCTTTTCAACAAGAGACTTATACTTGATTCTCTCAGTTGTATAGAGGAATCTCTCGGCATATACAGACTTTGAAGAGCGAACAACAAAATAACAGTCATTGTTGGCCTTATATTTTGAGAATACCACTTCTTCAGGATTGCATAACTGGTCGATTGACACATCAATGATAGCATCATAAACAGTCTGTGTCTTAGCCTCCCTCTTACCATATATGTTAATTTGTGGAAGAGTCAAGTCCGAATAGTCCTGCGTCATAGCAACGATATGGTGGAATAACTCAACAAAATCATTGATGGCAATCTTTGCTACTGACGTGTCATCTTCAAGCACAAGAATATCCAATGAGTTCTTCTTCAAATTTATGCGGTCAGAAATCATAGCCTCTATGAAGGTCTTCTGAATGCGAGCTACTGCATAAAGGCTCTTTGCTTTATCCTTTGAACTGATGGCATCCAAAACCTTTTGGCTTGCCAATGTTGGGCAACCACGTGAGATAAGATTGCTAACAAGGGCATAAACAGGGCAAAGATTCTTATGTGCTGTCATGTCAAATGGAGCCAGAATCTCAAAAGCACTTTCCGATAAAGACCCCTGCAAGTTGACATCTGAATAAGCCGCAAATAGCTGAACTGGAGCGAAGTAGCTGTATTTATGCAGGATGTCGCTGTTACGGGTCAGGCTATAACTAAAACTCTTAATCAGACAACCATACGCCCTTCCATTAGGATGATGTCCAAAATTCGTATCACGGAATTCTGTAAACACCCGTAGGCCTTCCTTTTTGAAATAGAAGCTGAAGGTATTAATTCGGCTTTCATTTAAATTTGCCGGGCCTATACACAGGGCTATATGCTGTGCACCAGAAGAGGTTATCATCTTTGAAACGCCCTTTAAGCTGACAGCTTCTATATCAAGAATATTCGAGAATATATGTATAGCACAAGGTTCATGAACATCGATTTCCGTGATGGAATTGCTGTTGTCACCATAATCTGAAGGAAGGTAATATGGAACGTCAATAATCTCAATATTTTGTCCCCCTAATGCCTGTTTGACATGCAAAACTGCACGTTGTCTTGCCACATTAGAAGGTTCCTCCAAGGTGACTTTCTTCAACTTAGACAAACAACCAAACTGCCGTAGTTTTTCTATGATAGCGACAGTACCAATACCCTGACCACATCCCCAATCATAAATCTCCACGCCTTTGTTCAGGCTTTTGTATGGGAATTCATTCTCATCTAAAGCGCGAATTAGCTTGTGGCGATGCATCGGGCCATAGGCAGCCATGTATGCACAGCACTGCTCTTCTGTTTCGAGAACAGCCGTACCATGTTCCAATGTTCGTCCCTCACTATCCCTATACGCCCAAGGACATGACTTGAATATATCTGGAATATAGCGTAAGGAGACCTTGATTATATCATTTATAGTCAGATCATTTATCTTTTGTATATCGGTTATGTAGCTCATATAGTCCTTAAATTATTACTTTCCCGTTATTGTCTCACTAAATGGGTTTTCCTGGTGACATTTCCAGTTTTGTAATGCCAATTGCTTAGTAGCATTGGCATAGCAATACTCACAAAGATGTGGGCAGGTATTATATTCACCAATGTCTTTTGATGCCATACATTCACAAAACTGTCTTTGGCCAGGATCTTTTTTATGGACGCTGACAAAGTATTTATTATTCGGCAGCAATATTGCTCCCGCTGGAAGTTCTGGAGCACCAAATAAAGATGGAGCAGGAACGTCTTCAACTTTCACTTTCATGAAGTCCATCAGTTCCTTATCATTCCATGCAAGTCGAGCAATCAAATCACCATCAACACAACGGTTGTGTAAAATTCCATATTTATCAATGTCTATCTTCTCGCCACAGGTGGCTAATTGATAGTTCCATCCTCTTTCTTTATTCATAATTGAAAGTTTATTTGCAAATTCTTCCATCTGCTCAACATTCCATTCATGATACGGAATACCATTTGCCTCCAGATTATGCTTTACTTTCTTATACATTGCAATATCGGCATAACTGAATACAAGTTTCTCGGTATAATCTTTTAATTGATCCCCTATGTTCTGCACTTTTCCCAGTAAGTCGTCAACCGATATGTCATCAGTCAATATCATGGGGTCAAATCGCCAAATAACTGCACCTTTACCAAGCTGTTCTACTAGAAGTTTGAATGTTTCTATACGATTAGCCAGAGAAGGGACTTTTTCAAGTTTTTCCTCTTCGTAATCATTAAGAGTATATTGTATGTAACACTTAATACTTCGTTCATTAAGTTTATGAAGATACGGCAATAGAGGACGAGGATTCTTTGACCAAAACACAATGAACCTCGTCTTTTCATATGAAACGTATGATTTCACCCCATTAAAGGGATTGGTCCAGGCAGAAAAACCTTTTTCTAATCGATCAAAAAACCAATCGGCATAGAAAGCTGGAATGTCGGTACTTCTACTGGCCGAAACAATTAAAGGAGCCTGAGCTTTAACAGGATTTCCATTTATGATTATTTCTGTTGGTTTCCAAGTTGCCATAATACTGCTATTTTTATCTTAAAAAGAAAGAAACAATTAAAATTATGATTGCAACAATAGCTATTACCATCCAAATGGTGCTATTGCCACCCTTATTGTTAAGAGCCTCGCTCAATTTATGCTCCAAATCTTTGGCGTGTTCCTTGGCTTGTGCCAATTGTTTCAAAGATTCTGTATTCTGAGTTGTAATTGCTGCAAGGTTCTTCTGCAGTTGGTTATTAGCTTCCTGCATCTTACCAAGACTCTTGTTCATTTCTTCTTGCTGTTTCTTCGTTTGTTCCTGAAGATCTGTCAAAGTTTTGCCTTGGGTCTTCAACTGTTCCTGCAACTGAGTGTTTGCCTTTTGAAGAGTCTCATTCTGTGTCTTATGAAGTTTGTTGGCTTCTTCTGTAGCTTTTTTATGTTGCTCTGTCATTGCCTTTACAACCTTTTCGTGCTCTTTCTGTGCCTTAGTCAACTCCTCTATTTTCTTATTTGAAGCTTCAGTCTGTGCTTTATTCTGCTTCTGAAGTGCTTCCAGTTGTTTGGTAAGCTCCTGATTTTTCTTATTGGAATCCTCAATCTGCTTCTTGAACTGTCCTTCAACCTCTTTAACCAAAGCAGCACGAGAGTTGTTGCGCTTTTGAACAACGCCATCTGTGATGTCCCGGAAATAGGTTCCCAAAGCATGAGGAATGGCAATTGCTTTGTCGGCTATGTTCAGGATGAACAATTTTTCACCCTCATGACCTGCGCCATACATCCACGCTGTATTCATGTTCACCAAGGTTTCAAGCAATTCTACCTCGTCCAAAGCTTCAAGTCCGGCACCACCTCCACGAATAATCGCTATGACATCATAATTCATAGTGTCCAGTTGCTTCAATGTCTGACAAAATGATTTTGTCTTAGCAAAAGACACCCTGTATTCCTTAAAGTCAATATGTGTCCGTGCTGCCTGGACACCTTTCTCAAAGTCATCATTGGTAATACTGGTTTCTGCATAGACCAAAGCAATCTGAGGACGCTTGTCTTGGTATAGGAGCGATTCGAGTATGCTATCAACGTTTTTGAAACCTTTTTCTGACTTGATTCGTCTCAGTTCTGTACGTTTGATTTCATCCTCTGAAACTGCCAATTCCTTTATCTTCTCAACTTCAGTTACTTTCAAGACTATCTGAATCAGACCCTTGTTCGTTATAGAACGGTCAAGAATGCCATGAACAGTAATGACATTGCCATTTTCAAGGTCATCACGTAGATTCAGAGGCATGGAAAGCGACAGTTCATCACTCGTACTTTCATCAACAAGTCTGTCAGTGGCGGTATGGTAATACTGGTTGACGTAGCTACCTTTGAAGTAGATACCTCGTAGGCACACTACCCTCTGGTTCACTTGACCCGTAGCCAAATGATTACGTAGAATGCCGATAATCTCTGATGGTTTGAAGAGATTGGCAGGTGCTGGTGTATTTGTATTATCTAAATTGCTCATTTATTTGAATATCAACGGCCGTATCATCCTTTCTAACCTCATAGAACGACGTAGGTTCATAATAAACGTTTACAGGCATGTGACATGTTACATTTGTATGCTGAAGAATGTAATCTTCTTGATCGAACATTATCTTCTCTAAATCACGACAGTACATAATAGTTTTGTCATCATCTGCCATTTTTCCTAATACTTCTCTTGCCGTAAATCCAGGTGTTCTGTTATCTGGAACCAAGAAGAATACATAATCCTTAGCACGACTCATCGCAACATTAATAATATTCTGATTGTTTACATGGGCATTCTGACCCACATTTGCAGGTGGATTCAACACAACAATCATTATATCACACTCATCACCTTGGAAACTATGAACAGTACCACAATGTACACTACATGAATCATTGGAAATATCTCTAAGTTCTATCATCTGCTTAATAGAATCTGCCTGTTTCTTGTAAGGACATACTATACCAATAGAATATGGTTCTTTGGGACTGTTTAACCCTATTCGTTCAGCCATGTAATTTGCATATTCATAGGCAAATATAGCAGAATATAGATGGAATGCAGAATCATCAATTGCGTCCAATCCGAACAAATTATCAAACAATTCAGTCTTGAATCCAATAAAATTAATACTTGAAATCTTAAATCCCAAATTTAATGGTTTCTGACTTTTCTGAGACCTATATGGCTGTACTATGCCATTATAGCTAAAGTCACTAACCAATTTCCCAATTGAAGGTATAGAGCGATATTGAACATTCAGACACTCAACCTTCGGATTATTCTGAGCAGCAGCAAAACTATTTAGCCCAACCATCTGATAGATATTTTCTGGTTGTATCTCATTCTGTTTTACTGGTTGAATCTGTTTTGGATCTCCTGAAATAATGAATTCACAGTCTTTACTCTTGAAAAGAATGAAAGCCATGGTAACAATATCCATCATAGATGCTTCATCAATGATGACATAATCCCAATGATGATCACATAATATTTCCTCATTAGGCAGAAGATAATCATATGCATATCGTGCTGCCGTGGTTACAACAACATGATGCTCATCAGAATTAATAAACTCATCATCTCTTGTATAAACCACTGAAGATTCCAAAAAGTCTAAACTTTCCGTCACTCCGTATCTATACACAAATTGAGAACACTCCGTGTTTTCGTTTAATCTCGTTGCAATAACATCTGCAGCTTTATTGGTTGGTGTTAGAACAAGAATATCAAGGGGTGTTTCATCGGTTGTGAGAATATCCTCGATTTTGCTAACCAACTTTGTCGTCTTACCTGTACCAGGAGGGCCATAAATATACTTTATACAATCAGGAAGATTCTCTCTAAGATCGAAATCATCTGCAAAATCAAGTTTTACAAACTGTTTCGTGAGAGAGTCTATATGATTCGCATAACTGCCATTAGCTATTAGACGTACTTTATCTGCTTGATTGATTTTGGACTCCAAATCTCCAGCATTCTCACGATATGCCCAAATAGCATCATCAGTAAAGTACTGCAAATTAACTTCAATTTTCTCAGAAACTCCATTCTTTAATATATGTAGAGTAATATCATCCGCATGTTCTATCCATTTAGGAACAACCCTGTTTGGTTTTAATATAGCAATAGTATAGTTATCCAAAACCTTAGCCTCTCGGAAATCAATTTGGACGCTTCTTGTAGTTGCTGTATTGTTCTTTTGATTGTAAAGCTGTTCCATGAGATATTTGAACCAAAGGAATGTATATTTTTTGGTTCTACGGATAGCTTCATCAAGATCTGCTTGGTCTTTCACCTTATCAAGTTCTTCCTGTGCAGCCTTTTGTTTAGTGCTAAACTGGTCACGAGAAGGTCTGTCGGTATATGATGATGTATCACTACCCGTATTATCTCGTTCCTGTGAGAAACGATTGGTATTGACATTGTTATCAAAAAATTCACCTTTTTGTTCTGAGGCAGCAGAAGACTGACCAAAAACCTCTCCATCAATGCTTCCTGACTTACTGCTATGTGGTCGTTGAACAGGTGCATTTTTTTGGTGATTCCACTTTTCTTGCAAACGATCTGTATATGACTTCCTCACCTCTGAAGAATCATCAGTATAAACATCACTTCCAGAATCGCTGCTTTCTGAACGAACATCAACAGTTTTTGTACCACTCGAAGGGGTAACATTTCTTTGATGTGTACCTCCAAAGTCACTACGACGTTTTCTTTCTGTTGGGCTTTGTCCCTCTTCTTCCTCTTCGTTTTGAGAATCTACAGCATTATTACCTCCAGCTATTGCTCCTGAAGCTTGTGAATACTGATTCTGCCGTTGCTCAATACCAAGATTTGCTTCTTGCTTCAGATCTTCAGGTAATGAGTTAACATCGTTCACATCTTCTGTGAAGACTTCTGCATTAACATTCTCATCGACTTCAATTCCGGCCCTGTCTGTTTCACTCAGTCGTGCAAGTAACTCTGTTGGAAGAGAACCACCTTCTTGTTGTTTGATGAAATCAACAAATGGACGTAAGAACAACTTGCGAAGGAAATTCTGATCAAAATTGCCTTTGACTTCAAGTTTTTCTATTATCCAATCTAATATCTCAATAAACATGGAGCCTTTCCATGAATCAACATACCACAATGCCGATGCTTCCTCGCTATAGATTTCAAGGTCAGTAACGATATTGTCATTATAAGAATAAATAATGCTCTCACATTTACAAATGTCCGCTCTATTCAACTTTTCCAAGTAGGCATCGTACAACTCTTCCCAATTGTCCTTTCCTGTCTTGTATGCTAAGTATAATAGTCGCTTAGAAATCTCACGAACGGCATCCACGTCTTTATGAAATTCACCTGCCTTCTGCTTGGTAAAATCGTTATTTGTTAGAATTTTGATTCCCAAGATTTTACAAAGCTTCACATAATCATCCTTAAACTCTGGCATATATGAAGGATTGCACACGAAAGCATTTCCTCCAAAATTGCCTCTTAGAGTTTCATTGCCCCATTCCAATGCGACAAGGGTATTTAGCGGAACCCATTTTTTTGCTCCATTAAACCAGTTTGCGCTCTGAATATATCTATCAATTGCGGATTTATTGCGCTGCAAAGTCTCATCCTTGGTTTCAACGAACCATCTTATCACCTCACGTCGATAATCATGTGTGTCAAGAGCCAAGTATTCCAAACAGTCAAGAAGATAAAGTCTTCCCCTAAGACCGATTCTTTCTACCCAATTTGGCAATTCTATCGCTGGAAGTTTCGCACCACCATCCTTCAATTTAAGTACAATTTTCTGGAGTTGTGAATTTCTGTAATCATAAACCTCCATCGGTTTCTTCATACCCTGTGATGTCGGAATACAAGCAATATTCCTTAAATTTTCTTCCGTTATGATATCTTTCAAATAGCGGTCTTTATCCAGAGCATAATTGCCCCAAAAATATAGGGCAAACTTTTCATTCTGAAGGAGCTTCAAATTATGTATGCCGAAGCCATCTCTGACTCCCATACAATACACAAACATCCACTTAATGCCATTATCGCAGAAATCATCATATTTTTCACTTACAAAATCTAATTCCGTGATACCATTTGCCATGTATTGACATTCAGGTATATACACGGTACTAAGGTATTGTCCAAAACTATTGATAAACTGTCCAGTCGAAGTGTACAGTTTTATATTACCCAATTCTCTAAGTATTTCCGTAACTCCAACAGAGTCTGTACTATATGCCGATGCTATTTCTCCAATTATTCGGTAATGTGCCTCAGACTGAGCATAATAATCCTGATGTTTTGCAAAATATTGCAATTTAAGCTTACGTAATTGGGTTGCATTCTCACATTTTACATCATAGCTGTCAGCGATAGAAACAATAAGCTTGATGACATTTCTTCGTTGATTGTCATCTTCAAGACAAGCTGTGATATATTCTTCCGAAACCAGATTGTTTATTTCAACGTCTGGGAACGGATTAACAGTAACATCATAGTACTTTCCTGAAACGACAACATCCTTTGGAGTCCTAAAAATACCATCGTTACATTTAAGATGTAGATTATTCAGGCATTTCCTGATATTATCATCTTTATCTGAAAGCTTTTGCTTAATGGTATCTGCATATTTCGCTAAAATACCAACAATCTGAATGCTTTGGTATTTTGCAAGATTTGGCAAAACATTCTTAAAAATTATATCTTTGTATTCAACAGTAACTTTGAGCGTCTTAAATAGGGATGTCCAATCTCTATCAATACCATCTTCTTTATATAATGGTGATACGAACTGCGGGGAATCAACATTCTCTGAGATAAACTGTTCGAGGCCACTTATTCCAGAATACAGGTCAGAAATAAACATCTTGGAGGGAACATCGTAGGTAGCTACGACACCATCATCGTTCCTGTAAAGCATCGGAAGAATATTGAGCTTGGCTTTATTATCCTTGCTTTCTTTGCTATCGCATACCCAACGCCAGAATTTAACGTTACGTTCCTCATTCTCCAGATAAGGCTTTACTTCTTTTATTATGTTATCTTTAACTATATAATTATAGAATCCATCTTCGTCAATTTCTACATTTTCAAGTTTGTCGATAAAGTATCTTTTATCCTTCTCACTTAAAATATAATCCGGATGAATAGAATCAAGGATGGTAATTGGCACTAAATCATTGGATATAATTTCAGCAAGCAGTTCAGATGGGAGATAATGATTATCGGAGCGTTCGGCCAACACTCCATCTTCATTTATTGGTGATGAAATGTAAATAGGCATTTCTTTCACATTCTCCAAATCATTATCTGACAGTTCGTTATGAACATCTGCTATATATCTGTGAAATGCAAGATTATTATCCCTATCGTTAAGGTTTGTTTTTACCCTGTCAAGGTGATTTAGGAGGTGAGCACGAAGATAGTGAATCTTATTAAATATCCTCAGTCCCAAATTTTCAAAGAATCTACAGCGTTCAGACCCGTCAAACAAATCCACATAGTAGTCGTCACACAAAGTCATTGTCGAACGATTAAACCATGGCTGATTATATAATTCAAGCGCAGCTGGACTTGGAAGGTACACTTTTCCTCCGTAGCTTTCGATAGCAACTAATTCATCTGAATCTTTACAAAGAATCGGAGTTTTCTTAAAGATATTATCTATCTGGCCATTCTTAAAAATCTCGGTTTGATGTTTAAATAGGAAATTGAGAAATTCCTTACTTATCTCTTTTGTTGTAATCATAGCAAACACATCATCCAAACGTGTTCGTAATGATTGATACATTCCAGAGATACTGAATTTCTGCACAATCTGTTTTGTGCTAAACAACGTCCTTAACTGAGTGGTTTCGTCATTGGATAGGCCTTCAAAGTAACAGTTGTTGATTGCAAGACAACATTCCTTTGGCATCCATACAGTTTGATTCATCCGTGACCAATCTTCATCTTGCCAGAATATCGTCTTTGTTATAGGCGCAAACAATTCGCTCGTACCATCAGTAGTAAGAACACAATAGTTCTGGCGCATTATAGGTGTCAGATTACTAACTACATCTTGAATATGTAGAAGGTAACGGTAAAAATCTATATTCGCCTCTTTGCTCTTAATCTTTCCTGCGATTACAGGAACTTTGGATTCACTAGCAATAAATGATTTGTAGCAATCATTTGCTGTAAGTTCCCTGATAGAGCACTTTGATGTGAGATAATGGCGTACCTTCTCCTCATCTTTCTCAAAATATTGTTCGTCAAGGAACTTTATCCAGGATTTATCTATCCACGAATGGTTAAACAGTTCAAAACCAACATCGTTTTTCTGATATACATCTTGATTTGTACGTACACAAGTGCCACTTTCTACAAACAAAGGATAATCTGACGGTAAATTAAGCATACTACCAGTAACAGAAAGAAAGTGGATAAATTTGACACTATTATCTTTCGCCGAAAACAGCTCTACATATCTCTGGAAATTATTAAAGATGTCCCTAACAAAAGTAAAATCATTAAATTGTTTAAATCGGCTCTTGTTGCTTTCCCATGTATTATAATTAGCTGAGAGTTGATTGCGTAGTTCAACATTCAACCTTGGCAAATCCTTTGAAAGGAAAGAAATATCATTTACATATTTATCGATGTCATAATAGATTGCAGCAGCTTTGTCTATTTTTCCATCCTCCATCAAGAATATCTTATAATCCCAATAGTTCATCATGTATCCACTTTCAAGCAAGAAGCCCAAAAACAAATAATCATGATTATCCTGTGCCAACCAATCACGGAAGTCATTCTCAAAACACAGTTGGGACAAGTCACTATCTCCAAAAGAGATACTACAGTCAAAATGACTAAGCAGTCTCACTAAATTATCGTTGCATCGAACAGCCGGATGGGGAAGGCTACCAGTTGTATCAGAAAACTCATAAAGTTCTTCATCCGTCAGAATGGGATTGTCTGATGCTATAAAACCAATCTTATCATAAAGAGCATCTTCAAGTTTGACAAGATGATACTTTCCGTCACGTAGTGTAGGAATACAAGGAATTTCAACTATTCTTCTTGAAAATCCCTTTGTGAATAATTGAGCATATTTGTCTCTGCTGTCAAAATGAGGCAAGATATTGAACACAGAGTTCATATCATACTCATTCTCATTTTGCAGGAACGAAACCCACCAATCAGCAAACTGAGAGCCGCACTGTTCCATAATGCGATCATTCCAGTTTACATCATGAAGGCCACTTCGAGAACCATTAGGAACAAAGTCTGCATTAAACAGAAAACTAAAACCTAAACGTAATTCCGTCGGAAGATAGTTATAAACACGAGCATTCTCAACAGGAAGCAACTTGTTGCCATCTCTTCCTACAGCGAAGGAAATTCTGACACTATCAATATCCTTGAATTTCTCTGGTATCTTATCGCCAGAATTAATATTATCTTTTACCCAATCTTTAAGATCTTGTGGAACTGTATAACGATAATCTGTAACCGTCCACTTTGTATCATCCTTCTCTACGCTATGTTTTGTCTTGCCATCGACAATAACATCAACCTTGTAAACGTGAGGGATAAATAAAAGAATTTGATTATCACAGAACACTTTATCCAGTTGTTCTATATTCTTTCTTGCATCAGTCTTGTGACGTAATGCAAATTGAACACGCATTGGATATAATCGAACAGCGTTCTTCACTTCATCATCAAGTTCATTGATGCTTGTAGGAATAGGCATCAATGCCCAAGGACATTCGCCAAAAGATTTTTCTTCTGAATACTTTCTGTCAAAGCGCAGACTCCAGTCTCCTGATTTAAGATATACATACTCGTTGTTAACAAATACAGTCTTAAATCCTATACCCTTATAGCCAATGGTTTCTGTATTCTTTTTCTTCTCACCTTGGTTGATGGAACTAATACCAACAACATTTCGAAGATTGAAACAGGCACCAGAATGCATAAAGAACAAATAATGGTCCGAAAGAATAAACTTTACCTGAACATGTTCACCATTATACGGATAGTCATTTGCATTCTGAAGCAACTCGTAAATATATGTGTGTTGTGCTCCAGTTACCTCATTAAATATCGTCTTCTGGAAATTATTGAAAAGCTCCAAATTACTACCAGATAGACGAAGACGAGCATCAAAGAGTCCTGCAAGGAATTTTGCATTGTCAATTTTCGAAACATTGCCATCAATTACAATTTGGCCAGAATCTGACAAGTGCCAGTTGAAAGAATAGAACACTCCGACCTCCAAAGATTTACCAGTGTATTCCACTTCCAAATCTTCTCCTAATGATGGTATGTTTACCAAGTCACCCTCACCGCCACGAATGTCAGTAAAACAAGTACTGCCATCAGTACGTTGTGTATAGCAACCTATAAGAAAATCGGAACCGATACGTTTTCTAATTCCTTGTTCGTTTATATTCATATTGACATCAAATTCTAAATTATAATCTTTTTTTAATGGTAACCTGCCAGAACTACATGTTATACTGCATATTCACGTAATGGGTTCTGGAGCAGTCAATATTGGCAATGGAACCGCTATTCTATGAAAATTCCAAAGACAGCGGTCTTCTACATTTAAGAAGTCTTCCAGTCGCTTCGACTTAAACGGATTCTCTTCCTCACCTTCGACAGGATAGATAATCACGCAAGGAATATTTGATTCCGGCTTTATCGGAAAAATCCATTTGTCACGACTATATCCACTCAGCTGACGGACAATGTATGTATCGAGGTTCCCATATTCAAACCTTGGTATGTACTTTGTGTCCAGTACTACTTTTGGTGAATAGCAGACAAAATCAGGATAGCCAGTATGACCATGTACTTGATAATGTATCTTTTCCCCGTAAGCTTCACGAAGCAAGCCTAATACATAATGCTCATATAGCATGGCCATGTCAATCCAGAATACTGGGCAATACTCCTCTTCGGCTGAAGTGATATTGGTGATACTGTAGTCATAGCGATGTAGTATCATCTGCGCAAGTTTGATGGCATCATTGTATTCCTTGAATATCTTATGATGCTTAATCGCTTTGACTTCCCAAACCTCAATTTCATCTTCAACTCTACTAAAGGCTGCCAAACACTCATGTATGGTATGCTGCAAAGAAAGAAGGCTTTCAGAAATTCCTTCATTCTGCAAGATATGCTGAGAGAATACCAGGGCTTTTTTTATTAACCTATTCTCTAATGTGTCTTCTGAATATTCTTGGTAACGACAGAACACCTTGTCATATCGTTTCTTCATAATATTCATGCGTTCGTTACGGGATATGTCGATGCGTCCCTTCACTTTATTGAGATTTCCTTCACGCTGAACATAGTCTTTCTTCAGTCCACGTTTGACAATCTCCTTGACTATAGAAAGAAAATGGGCAACAATAAGAGGACTCAGAACACTTTTAAGTTCCGGGGCTTTGATACGAGGTTGCTCCATGTCAACCGCATATATCTTTGAGAACTCCTTGGCTTCAATGCCACTATTAAAGCAGACACTGAACATTTTAAGGAAATCAATACGGTCACATCCATGTTTAGTTGTTATCACAAGAGGCATGGTTTTGGCTTCATCAAACCACTGGGCACCAATAACGTATGAAGCATAATAGCCAGATTCTGTCACAATCGGCCTGTCAGAATCCTGTTCGTCATCAATTATGGGACTATTACGCCATTGCCACTGAAAGAACCATCTGTCCAGACCTTTGCTTTGGCCTGGAAGACGTAACCCTTCACCCCAATACTCTTGAAAGGCAAGGGAATCGTATGGTATCTTTTCGTGTTCTTGCATTATTCTGTCACGAAATCGGTTGTCGTGGGATTATAGCACTCAGCATTTTGCCACTTTTCGAAGTACTTATCATCATCTGACATTCCCCTGAGAATGCCATCTTTGATATATTCCTTAATAAGCGGAACTACCTCATAGCGCATCTTCAGTTTGAGACCAGCCATATCTTTTGCCATAAAGTAGCTATGGCCGACCTTCAAATCTTCCAATTCAAAATCAGAAGCTTTGTGTTTGGCAATAAAAGAACTGCTATCATTTCTGCCTATTCCATTAATCTGGGCAAACAAAGCAAGAGCAGCCTTCTTCACATCTGATGGTACGGATTGAGCATTACACCAGTTTTCAATCACATCTGCTCTTGATTCCAAGGTAACAAACGCGAAGCGACGACGCACAGCATAATCGATGGTTCCAGTAGAACGGTCGGTAGTATTCATCGTGCCAATGATGTACAGGTTTGAGGGAACGGAAAAGTCCTCCTTAGAGTAAGGCAGCTTCAGGCTGATATGATGTTCGCCTCCTCCGCTACGCTTGTCTGCTTCAAGCAAAGTGATAAGTTCTCCAAATATCTTGGAAACATTGCCACGATTTATTTCATCTATGATAAGTACGTATGGCTTATCAGAAACCTGATTCTCCAAGTCATACTCCTTCTTCACCGCATTGATGAATGCTTGGGCATATTGTCGCCAGTTGTTTTCAACGCCCTCTCCGAGTGCTTGCATCTTAACCTTCTCAATGTTCAGAGGTGATGGCGAATATTGATCACCCTTTTCACTCTTTGACAATACGCTACGCGTACTGATGGTGTCATTGCCTTCTGTCCACCACACATACAACTCTGATTTTCCTGTCAAGGTTGGAATTGTCTTTCTATTCTCATACCCCTTGATAGTCTGGATATATTTGTCAATACATGTGGCAATGTCCGCGTTTTCTTTCGTCTGGGCTAACTCACAAATGGTTTTGAATATGCCATTCTCGACATTGTACTCTACTGCATTGCCCTTTACCTCTGGCTTCAGGCCCTCGATAAAGTCTTCATAGTCCATAGACTGGTGGAATGTGCAGAATGCTATTTGTCCCTCATTCTGTAATCTTTCATACTCAGCCATCACTTTTTGATGGTCTGCAAAATCAGAAAAGGCAGGATTACACATCCCTACAGCAATGGCAGCAGTCTTGTATGTCTTACCTGTGCCAGGAGCACCTTGAAGGATAATCTGTTTCTTTTGTCTGAGTATTTCTAATTCTTCCATTGTTTCTGAACCATTATTTGTTTGACCTTCTATTATTTCATCTTCATCCATGTTTTCCAATAATGCAACTATTTTCTGTGCCCAGTCTTTCTTCGTGACATTTTGCAATCGCGGTGCAGCTGATGTTGAATCATGGGATTCTTTTAGTATTTGAGTAATATCCCATTCACCTCTGCGCCACTTGGCTTCTACACAGTGGTTGTTTACATGATGGTCTGGATTATAATAATATCCTCCAGTAATTTCACCAACTGCCACTATCTTGTTGAAATCCTTATTCCTACAAATCAAATAGTCACCAATCATCATATTGTGCTTCATGTCATAAAGCATCTTCACAGAATGTCCTGGTTCTTTGATTTTGTAATCATCTACTTTTTCCTTAAGAGCATTTCTGATTCCTTTCTGATCACGAAGCTCTTCATTGTCAAGACTGCCAATTTCGCCCCATTCATAGACTGAGACATAATTGTCATTAACCATATCATCAAAATTCTGGCCATCTTCACCAGGGACAAATAGCCATATCTGTCTCTTGTTGAATTTACCCTGCCTCATTGCATTCCAGATGACAGTCTGAGCTGTTAATGGTAAACTCTTTAGATATCCGTGTTGACTGACTTCTGAATCTACCATTTCACAAAGTTCGACATCAGCTTTTACCATTGGAATGACTCTTTCATTCAACAAATCATAGAAATGAACTAACTTCTGCCCAGCTTTCTTTGACTCCACAGCAAACAACTCACAGAGATTGAGATATACATCATTTTTGTAGAATGTATATTTCTCTGGATATTTCACAGCAAGGAAACAGCTGATTAAACGCTCGTCACAACATGAACTCGTTTCCTTATCAGGAAAATACTGCTTTATCTTCGTGTTCCAGAGACTATCATTGCCATCAATAAATGCCGTCACACGCTTTTGAAGAGGCTGAGTCTCATCATAAAGAAGTCGATGCAAAGAACGGTACTCTTCGGGTTCATACTTCAGAAAATTCTGCACTGCAGTACGTTGATTGCCCGAATACCACAAATTGAGGAAATTCATTTCCGATATGTTCTTTGCAAAGTCAGAGCTGTCAGCATCAAGTTTATCATGATACTTTGAAATAATTTCCCACTTGTACAGCTCTTGCTGTTTGGAGTCACCGTTCAGTCCGTATTTTTTCAGATGTTCGGTAAAGTTATTTATAAGCTCATTAATCGTCATAATACAACTATATCTCTTCAATTGTTACGTCGAACTTAATTTCCTGATTACGACAGAGGTCTATCTCCGTGTCGTGGGTGATGGTAGATGTATCATATCGATGATACTGGCCTGGTGCATTGTAAATAGACCAACCGTTCATCAAACCGCCATCAGGATAGATGCTGAGTCGTTTACCAGCACATTCAAATGATAGAACGCGCCAGTGAGTAAGAGAGTTCTTTGGCTGTGATGCAATAGGCAAAATAGTACCTTCTATCTGATTATCGTAATCCATATCTTCTAACCAGCTGTTGGAAAGATTTTCAAGCCATTCATCTCTACCAATCTTTTTCTCGCTTGCAGTTATTTGTTTAGAGAATGAAGAAGGAAGATTCGCAGTCATGCTGTCCCATTTGCCACTATCAGAATCATACCTCTCCAGTTTGAACTCCATAGAGAAAGGATTCCCAATCTCTTTAATGAAGTAACCTGCCGTCTGGAGGGTAAGTATCATTGACAAGATACTCTTCATGTGCTCGTCTTGATAGCTTACTATTACTGTTTCTTCTTCATGTGCCTTGCAATGATCGATGAAGGAATCTATTATATGACCAGACTTACTCCTAATAAGCTTTCCGAGTTCAGAAGTCTTGATGTTCATTGGATCGCCATCTGCCAGCTTGAATATCTTCGTTGTACTTTCTTCTACCGATGTATCAATGAAGTCAGCTGTTGCTGCAAAGTTATTCGTGCGGATATAATAGATGGTTCCATTACCCCATTTGTCATTGAGGGTAATGTGATTTGGGTTGTTTGTGAAGTATAACCTTCCATCGATATATGCCAATGGATAGATACCGTTTCCTGCAAATGGGTTCTTGATATGTAACACTTCGTTCACCCATCCCTTAATAGAACGTACCATATCACGAACTGGTTCTGTCATCTTATTATCAGAACACTCAGCTACACAGAAGGAAGTCTGCTGGCCGTGAGGAGCAAAATGATTGAAGAACTGACCCTTCCAGCAATGGTCAGTTCCATCATACTCCCAGTTATCGTAATCGTCATCCACAAAGAGAACTGCTTCATTTTGAGAAGTAATGAATGCACGTTGCATCTTAGCCAGCGATGTTTCCGTCACACTATCACCGAATACAGCCTTAACTGGATCTGGCAGAACCTTACGTGCAGCTCTTTCTTCTTCAATCCATGCTTTGGCAGCTTGAATATCGATATGATTCACATAGTGTAAGGTGAACTTGTCTATAAGGGCCTCCTTGTTGCCAGACTGCTCTGCGGCTTCTATGATATTGCGCGAACGCTCAATAACAGACTTCAGCAAATCCATTGCAGCCAACTGGTTAGAATAGCCAGAACCACCAGGATTGGCATCAAAGATACAGATATGACCATTAGGCGTAATGGTAAAGTCCAGATCTGTGCGCTCTACATTCAACTCTTCAGCGAGTCCGCGAGCGAACAGCAATCCCAATGTGATAAGTAAGTTCTCCTCCTCATTCTTATTGTTTATCCAATCTTTCTTGAAGTGTCGAATCCTTATCTCAGTATAGTCTGTCTGAATGGTATCGCCAAGCACTACGTTTCTCTTGATAGAATCGGTGCTGTTGCATCCCATACAACGATTGGGTTTTGGCCCTTTTCTTACAAGTGAGAAGTGATAGTTCTCTTTCTCTGTATCTTTTGATGGGATATTATTCATCTCATAAGGTAACTTCTCTGGGTCGCTCGAAGCTGCTGCTGGCCAACTTTCCAGAACGGTCTTACCACACTTAGTACAGTGGCAATAGCCGAATCCTGTTCCCTCATTGTAATAGAGAATCTGACCGTTACCACTTTCACGACTACTACGTGAATCAAACAGGTGTGGCTCAATACGGTCTTGTTTCCACTCGTCAGCACCAATCAACTGTGCGCTAACACGAGTATAAACATTCTGATCCAGAATACGACTGGCCGATTCATTCATGTCAGGAATGAACTCAGCTGGTTGCAACAGGTCAAGTTCCGTACTTGCACAAACCTTCCACTTTTCAAGATTCTCCAGTTCGTCTTTGGTATCAATGACTACCTGTTCTCTGTTGAAATAGAGTTTCTTGAAAGTAACTTCTGGCTTAAAGAAGTTGGTATATCGAATGCCTCTTACGATACGTACCGTACCATCACGGGCAATTGGATTACCCGGAGCATATTGAGACAATGCAGTACGCAAAGGATATGACGGATTTGACACCGTTATCAGCGAATAAGTGTTCTGTGAAGCTGAGTTGATGTCGAATTCTATCACATTAACTGGCATGTTTGCATTCGGTGTGAACCGATGTGTAGCCCAATAAGAAAGCAATCTTGCTGCCAATGGCTCAATGAACTTCATTTCGAAGAATGCCTGTTGCTTGGCACTCTTGGCATTCTTATATGGAGCAGCATAATCTTGTATTCGCAATTCCAGTTCCGAATAGCAATTCTCGTTCATCTCCCTTGCCTTTGCCACGACATATTGAGGAGGACGACTGCTGAATATCGTACCATTCAAGAGTATTCTGAGCTTCCTTCTAAGTTTGTCATCGAGGGCTTCACTACACTTGTTGTTGAATGTCTCGTATGGTGTACCTGTCTCATCGCCAAGTCCATCGAGGGGGCTGACGGGAGAATGGTCAGCCTTTCTCTTTATCTTAAAGTGATTACTTTCGCCATCGGGTACTATCTCGTAGTTGGTATAATAGCTGATGACTTGTTCATTCACACTACCGCCAGCCATGCCAAACACGCCGAACTCCCTTATCAGGAAGGAATTGATATGTCGCTGAATTACCTGAGCACTATTCAAATCAACAGTTGGCGTGCTGGTGGTGCGCAGTATCACATTCTCCATTGGGTTAAGCAATGTCCTGATACCCACTGCATCTGAGCCACACAACGTGACGCAAGCACTTCTTACCTGTCCGCGTCGTCCGCTACGTCCAGCTCTCTGCTTGTAGTTAGAAGGCATAGGCGGTACTGAGGTCATCATCACCAACTCCAAGTCGCCAAGGTCAACACCCATTTCCATTGTGGTTGAGCAGGCAAGAATGTTAATACAATGGTCTTTGAAATCTTCCTGAACCTGACGGCTCACCATCTTATCCACCTGTGCCGTATGCTCTGCTTGAATAAACAACTCAGGGAACTGGTGAATCTGGAGCAGACGGTCTGCAAATGTGCCGTTCTCACCCCAAAGTCCATTATTCCAAAGAACTTTGCGGTTCTCCTTTGCCCATCCTTCAATGATTTCATCAGAAGGATTGGGTGATGAGCTATAGTTGTGATATGGGAATGCTACCCATGTTTCGTGCAAATCTTCTTTCAATGCAACAGGCTCTCCACCTATGATATAAGGTGAATAACCGTGGAAGGTAACATCTACAGGACGCAGCCATTCCACATGATGTGTGTCACTTCCTGAGTTGGCATCGCACAAATACACATCATCGTATAGCTTGAAGCCGAGTTTAGCAAGGTTCAAACGATAGGGAGTAAAATGAACGTCGTTGATGATTTCATCTTTATCCTTTACCTGCCTACGTACTTCCGGGTCGTAGTGCAGTCCATGCTCCAGCAACTCGTATTTCAGAGTCAGCTCATTCCACATACAGTCAATTACATCCTGAATGTCAGTCTTGTAACTGGTGACTGCATTTGAGACTGACAGATGCTTGTCATCTGCTATCAGTTTTGCCAGCAAACGGATGATACGGTTTCTGTTGGCTGATTTCTCCCTTACAACAGGCTTATGCACAGGACGACGCATTTCCTTCTTTGTTGCAAACCTTACACACTTGAAGATGTCCGTCTCGTCTCTTTCATCCATAGTGAGGAAGACACACTCACTCTGACGAGCCGTGTAGTCGAGGAACATCTGCATCAAAGCAAACCAATCCTTCTTGGTGATTTGGTTCTCTTTCGATAGCTTGCTATTGAAGACTTCTACTGCATCTGGCAGTTTTGAGGTCAATGCTGGCTGTAAATCTTCATAGTATGAAGTAAACAGTCCCATTGTTTCTGGACTTGCACCCGTCAATGAACGGTGTGAGAGGTAATCCACCATGATAGCAAGGATGTATGTTCTCTTCACTTCTGGTTTGATGTTTCCATCTTCATCCAGTTCAGGACTCAGTTCCGAGCGTTCTGCAAACTGCTGACAGAATGTGTCGGCCAGTTTGTCATTCAGCAACACATCAAGAATGTCCTGCCAAGAAAGGAAGCTATTGGGCTTCAGTTCTGACAATATCTTATTGATGGCCTCTTGGTCATTACCTTCCAGAATCTCCAGCTTGTCATCCGCAGCTCGTCTCTCTGCTCTTGATGTGGCGGTGTTGAATACGTTTTCGTAGTGTTTCTTGGCTTCTTCCAACGTCATGTTTCCAGCTGTAGCCATGCGGCAAAGCTCATGGAAGATAGTACCATAAACCCACAAACGCTCCTCCTCCAAGTTCTGCTTGATGGTGGAACGTGCTGCCATCTGTCGGCTATCAACGAAACTGATATATTGCTGACCTCTGTGGAGGGAAATCTTCTTTTCGTCCTTGGGCTTGGCCTCTGTCATCAAGTCAAGCGTCGATGGTGCAATGAGCCTTGAAACAAAGTCTGGAGCAACCCTGAACTTTGACAGTTTCTTAGCATCTTCTTCATCCAACTGTACCTGATCGGGATTGTCTTCGTCCTGCTTCGATTGCTTGGTGAGTTTTGTTCCGCAATAAGGACACTGGCATTGTGTGTTGGCGATGACGTGCCAACCAGCTCCTGCAGGATTGCCAGCCGTTACATTCAGCATCCTATTACCTTTTATTATATATGGGGCGTTGTTGTCGAACTCGGCATCAGTTCTGTTCGATGTGCCAAATATATAATAGGTTTTGCCTGTATTCTCTGTCTCTTCAAGGTCAAACATGTCGCTGTCATCCATAGTGATAGGACTATAAGCGATACCATCATCCATCTTTACTTCTTCAGCAATGGCGACATACTCACCACAATGCTTACACCTGCTCATTTCGAGCAAAGGAGCTGCATCGGGTTTGTCATCAGGCATATTCTCTGTGTAAATCTTGAAACTTCCGTCCTCCTTATAGTGTGGGTCGGATATGTCAACGAACAAACCATGATTCGGAACACGATAAAAATAATGCACCTTTACACGCAAGTCTTCCAACCCTTCGTCTTCAGCCGTTTGACACATTTCATCCAGTCTGTCCAGCTTTTCCTCAATGGTCGTACCTTCTGTAATCAGTTCATCAAGACGCAAGTAACCGTCCTTATTCTCGTTAATCAGTCGTAGCCAGTATTCTTTATCCTTTTCAGGAATAACATCCAATCCTTTTCGTTTACCATCGACATAGCGTACCTGATTGACCTGCAGCCCTGTTATGTCAGCAATGAACGACCTCAGTTCCTCCTTTGCTTGTTCATCATCGCTCTTTCCGATGGTAGCCGATGAAGTAGCGAAGCGGACATCATCCGTAGTTACACCGTATGCCATCAGAACTCGCCTAATCAGCATGGCTATCTCGGCAGCTCCTGCTCCAGTATAGGTATGGGTCTCATCGAGGGCTATCCAGCGAAGCGTTTTCTTGTCCTCCTTAATCAAGTTTCTGTCTTTCTCCCTCAATAGGATATATTCCAACATGGTGGGATTGGTCAGCAGGATATTGGCTGGATGTTGTCTCAGCTCCTCACGGGTAGCTATGACATGAGGGAATTTTTCTTCGATGATGGTTCCATGCTCGTCACGGGTAATACCCTTGATGGCATCAACCTTACGCATTACCTTCTTGTAGTCAGCAGCTTCTGGTGCTGGTATTTTCTGTGGCATATCGCCATTATAGACTGCAAACTTCAAATTGGTGCCAGCCAGTAGTTTCTCCATACGCGCCTTCTGGTCTTCCATCAGGGCATTAAGAGGATAAAGGAAGATTGCTTGTACCTCTTCGGCTACATAGTTGTCGATAAGGTCTTGCACCAACGGTAGCATGAAGCACTCGGTCTTACCAGAACCCGTGCCTGTTGTCACCACGATACTCATGTTCTTGCCATCGGGAGTCTTATCCTTCAGCAGCGTTCGCCAACATTGGAACTGATGTTCGTAGGGCTGGTACGTCACTCCCTCTGGCAGCGACTTCCTCCACAGCGTCCCCAGCATCTCTTCTGCTTCCGCTTCATGCTCAGGATAGACATTCTCATAGTTGTTCATACATTGTACCAGAGGCATAGCATCCTTGGGAGCGAATACTTCTGGTATCAGCTTTGTCAACTGATTGATGTAACCCTTTTGGCTTTCGTTTCGTGCTTCACCACACCACATGGCCGACAGCGTTTTCTCTACTGCCGTCCTGTTCTTTCTGTATAGTTCTGCAAATCTAAACTTCTGCTTCATATATCGTGGTTTTTTTTAATCTGTTATATCTACGACCTTACACATTTCGATGAACTTATATCTGCATTCATCGTACTGTTTCAGGAAATCTCGCATCTCTAAGTTGCCCAGTGCCTCACCATCGTTCTTGATGAGTTTGAGGGCTTTTTCGGCAATGTCTTCCACCTTTGGCCAGACATCAAATGCCCAATAGCGTCTCAGGAAGTCCTTCAGGTGCAACTCTTCACGCTCGTCGGTTATCTTCGGCGTTCTTTGGAAGAACTCAATCACTTTCTCCTTAATGGTCTTCCGCTCATCGTCCGTTGCGGCAAATGTTTCTATCTCATTCTCCCACAACTCACGAGGCAGCAGCATCCAGTCGAAGTGGAACTGCATAGCAAACCTGTAGAGGTTATCTATATCGGCATCTGTAAACTGATAATTGCGCTTCCGCATGAGTGGCAAAAAGATGTCCTTAATCTGCGTCATGCCCGATATGACCTTGATAAGCGGACTGAACAGGAAGAAATAGGTCTTGTGCTCTGCCACAGTCTCATAGCAGAACAACGGATCAACGACCACCACATTCTTCTTGCCGCCCCAGCCACTCTTCTTCTTGATGACCGGCATTGCATAGTCACGTGGGGAATCGTCGTCCTTCAGACTTTGGAACACGATTCCTTCACCCGTCAGTTCATTCGGACTTTCTACAGGAGTCGGTTCACTAATGTAGTCCCAGGCATACAAGTCGCTCATGTTATCAAGCGGCTTGGTCATGTATATCTTCAGATAGTCGAGCGGAATGTTGGTGGTCAGTTCCTTCGCACTATATTCTTCCGTATAGGTCTCAGCTCTAAGGCTTGTCTGGTTGAAGGTGGGGAAATTATAATATACCGTGCTACGATTCTGCACCTGGTATTCTTTCACGCCATTCTCAGAGAAGTCACGCACGGAGAACTGTTCACAGTCAATGAGCGGAATATGGATGTCTTCACCCTTCTCGTGGTAGCTTATGTTCACCTCGTCGTTATGCTTTTGTGTCAGTTCTTTGACTATGACAGGACGATATACATCTACCAGAATACGGGCATCCTTCGTTCCAATCATCAGCTGCTTAGTGGCAGCCGTCTCTTTGCCCTCTAACAGTTGTTTGATGTCATCTTGTATTTCATCAACCCCCTTCAAAGATGTACAGATACGCTGATGCTCAAAGTCACGCCAGATAGGTTGCTGTTCGCTATCAGCTGGGGCAAACGGCACATAATATACTTTCGGTCTGAAGACAATGCCTTTTACTGTAACACGCAGACGAATAACACCTTGTTCAGGTTCTTCCTTATCCCAATCAACATAACGACCATCTGGCCTTTGCCATTCCAAATCGTAGTCTGTCAAAGGCTCACTCTCTTTTGTCTGACCTGACTTATAGTGAAGCACCTGTAGTCCGCTTCGTCCGAAGAGAACAGGCATCTGTGGCTCATTCTGATATACGTCTTCATCATCGTCCGTGTCGATATACTGATAAAGCACATACAAGTTCTCGTTATACTTGATGGTCTTCAGATACTTCTTCGTCACCACTTGGAAGAGTCCGTTTCGGTTAAAGAACGGTGGTGTTACTTCATGTCCTTCATTGTCGGCAATGATAACCTTGTCATTGATAGGACACCAGCAGTAGTCCTCACTCAGTTGGTCACCATTCCTGAAGTGTGCATAGACTACAGACAAATCGCTGTATTCTTTAGTCAGATGATAGGCTGATGAGAATATCAGGAATGTGGGACGTTGAGAGTTTCTTCGGTCGGAGAACATGGTGGGCTTCTTCGGCAGTGAATAGACCTGCATATAGTCTTTCACCTCCAAAGACTGTACTACTTGGCACTCGTCATCGTACTTCATCACGATTTCAACCTTGTTGAATCGTCCGACGGGAACGTTCATGTAGGTATTTTCGTCTTCTTTGTTGACCGAAAGAAAACCTGTCATTTCGCTCCCCGTATTGTCATATTTGAACAGCGGTTCTTCTTGTTTCCCTTCCTTCTGAACGTAGTGGTTTCCATTCTTGAAACGCACATAGAAGCGTATGCGTCCTATGTTTTCTGGGTGCTCAATGCCCCATTCAGGTTGGCGCAATCGGTCATAGCCGATATATTGTTTTTTGCCGCCACCTATCACCTCTGGCTTCAGCTTCACTTTTAGATGGCGCACCATCTGGCTTCTGCCAGCCGAATAGGTTATCATCCACTCAAAGTCGAACTTGTTCTTCTTGGCCAGTCGGTCAGCTTCCTCTATCTTGCGAATCAACTGGGGAATATAAGTATTCTCATCCTTGATGTCTGACGAAGCGAAGGGCAAGTTTCTTCGACCTCGTTCATCTTTCTCCAGTATGCACTTCAGGTATTCGTACAGGCTGTGCTGACGGGCTATTGACTCTTGAAAGGCGACTGCACGGTTGCGGTCTTTCAAGTCATCAAGTTCAATATCCTCGCCGTGGAATATCTTGCAGAGGCGTGACAGAAGACGGTCATTGTCATCTCGTTTCAGTTCTGCTTGCACAGCCAGACCTCCCAGCACTTGCATAGACTCCAACCAACGGTAGGAAGTCTTGTCTGGATTCTTCGAAGCGTTATAAACGTATGTGTTTTTGTCTATGCCAGACAGGTCATACAGCCGTTCCAGTTCCTTGCTGGTCAAGGCAAGAATCTTGTTTTCATCCTGTGTGTCGTTGCCCTTGTAGAAGCGTTTATACCACTCAGCAAGATACATTACCACTATAACGGCAAATTCCTCCGACAGCAGGTGATCATGTTTTCCAGCATGGGAGGATATGCTCTGGTTGATGGCCGCTTCAAGGACATTGAACTCGTCAAACGACAGTCGGAGTTCCCACACGTAGGGTCTGCCGTGCAGTATTCCTTGCCGCATTTGCTCTACCCTTCGTGACAGGCATTCTTGCAATTGTATGTCTTCCTGTGTCTGCATAGTCTCAGTCGTTATATTTTATACCCTTATAGTGGTCTTTAAGTTCTTTCAGCGTCATACATTTGCCTTGTCCCTCCACACGATGAATCATCGAGTGACAGTTGGAGCAGAGCGGTATGAGGTCATTGGCTGGGTCAACCATGTGTACACCCTCAAAGGTATGATGTGGGTTTACATGATGAATCTCTATGAAGCCCTCACCAATTTCGCCGTAGGCTTTGCCAAAGTCGAAACCACAGCAGATGCAGCGGATGCGTCCGTTCCACAACTGTTTGTAGTACTCTATGCACTTGCGGCGTAGCTCTGGATTGCGCTCTTTCTTCGTCAGATTGTATTGATGCTCCAGACCTTCGCTATCTGGTGCATAGTCGGCATCATTGTGTGGGATTGGTGGCTTTGGCGTGTCAGTTTTTTCGGTTGGAAAATCTTCCTCACCTGGCACCAGCAATGGAGCAGAGTCTTTATGTAATGACTTTACAAACAGCCTATACCATTTCAGTACCTCCGTATAACGTGGTTCCTCGCGATTGTCGATGTTCTTTAGCACGGGATGGGCTTTGATTTTCTTGCGCAGGTCTTCTATCTCGCCCTCATCCTGTAGGTCGTAGATAGTGGCATAGCTTGTGCCGAAGTGCTCGTTCAGCGTGAAGGGCAACACTTCTTCCGCTGTCTCTACTATCGCATTGGCTTCAGCCACGTCGCCCTCAAACTTTCCCAACAGGAACTGGTGGAAAAGCTCGTGAATCTGCTTTATTGTATAGGTTGTTTGTTGTGCCATGTCTGTATATCTCTTTATAAAACCTACAATCATATGGCCGTCATTGGGCAGCCACTATGCTCGCAGACTGCATATCAATCAGATAAAAATGTGTAAGTTCTCTTCTGCATTAATCAACAGGCTTGATTATTTGTTCAATGTATGCAATTTCATCTTCATTCAAGTTGTACTTTTTATACAACTCTTCATCTGTCCAAGATTTTGAGAAGTCCTGCATTGGAACAAACTTAAATTTATCTTTAGAAAGATTGATAGAAGAAACAGATAAGAGCAATAAGAATCTGGCAAATTTGGTTGCAAGATAACTCCTCAAATTTTCAGCTTCTTTTGCAGTCTTAAATTTACCTATTATAAGATACGAATCTGTGCATGCAACATTTGGCCCAAATGTTCTGAGACTTGACAAAACTTTTACTTGACCATTCTTGTCAGGTTCTCCTGCATGTTCACAAGTAACTTTACTAATAGATACTTTCCAAGAATCAATGTAATCCTTATTCTCAGTTATAGAATCCTTGTCAACATAATAAGACCCTTGGCTTGTTACTAATTCTATTGAACCTGGATAGCTAATTTCTTGACCACGAACATTTGAGGATTGTCCAAATGGGTTACGAGACAACATTATATCAGATATTGTTGGTGTACCTTCAGGTACAGCGGCATTTAAAATATTAATTGCCTCGTTATATCTAACAATTACCTCATATTCATCAAGAGATCTTTCCATTGTGCTTTCACGTCCAGCAAGTATGTTTGTGAAAAGGCACTTTCCATTATGCGCACTATTCCACAGGAAATAGCAAATACCACCTCCTATACTTGCCGTTGGGAAAAGCTCCTTAGAGTTCACAAAATCCTTAATATATTTAACATGTTTGTCTGTTCGCATCGATTCTCTAAAATCATCAAGGCCTTTTCCTCCTGCAAACCATTTCGATGGCATTATCATAGATATACTTGATGGTGATAATTGTTTTGAATTATCAACAAATAATTGATAGATTGGAGATGCACTGGCCTTTGCGCCACCATCCATAATCTGATATGGTGGGTTGCCTACTATTGCTTTGAAATTCATATTGTTTATATCTTCATTTGCTTTTTTAGGAATAGAATTATATACGTGCCAGAAATCAATTCCCTGCACGATGTCTTTACGGAAGGCCTCTGGCTTTGCTCGAAGAACAGTAATCATGTCACAATCAAGCTTTGACTCTCCGTTGAAGTAGAAGGTGTTTCCCCGTTTGGTTATACCTTCTGCATCACGCTTCAATACACCAGCACTCACAAGGTCGTTTACTTCAATCTTCTTGCTATAGCACTTCACGTTCATGCGGATATCTTTACGGAAACCAGCTAAAGTACGCTTAGTGATGCTAACCGCCATTTTGGTACGACAAACAACGAAGATGTTGTCCTGAAGTACGTCCTTCCAAATCTCCAAGTCGTTACCAGCTTGACGATAATAACCCTCAGAATCAGTACTTGTACCACGTTCACCAGTCAACTCGTTCTCACGGAATGCCTTTTCCTTAGAAGTCTTGAAAAGTGAGTATGCCATATAGAGTGGATAGAGTCCTGTCTTAGAGTTGATTTCAAGAATGCGAGCATTATAGTCACCAAAGATGTCCTGAGTGACATTGTCCCTGTCAACATATCGTGCAGCCTTGATGTTCTCGCCGTATTGATTCTCCACGGTGTATTCTGCATCGAACTCTTCATTGAAGAAACACCAACCACCCAAGCAGTCACTCATGTGGCGATTGACTACCTTCCAAGGCGTAAGCACGGTCTCCTTGTCAGGATTGTGGAAGTAAGAGAAGATGGTGGCTATCTTGGCAATACGGTCTTCCGTATTAAGATTGTCGGCCTCCTTCACCATCTGACGGATGCGCTTAGCAGCACCTGTAAAGATGCTACGGTCAAAGCAGTCCTTCAGAATGTTAAACGTCTCTTTGGTAAAGCCCTTAGGCATGAACTCATCCCAAGATGCCTGGTCAACGATTTCTTCGCTGGCGAAGTTGTCGATGGTAATTTCTTCCCCATCATCATCATTGATTTCGGCTCCATAAACCAACAGCGGAATACGGATGGCCACACCACGCAATACAGACATACGAGCACGCTTCTCTTTGTTCTCTTGGTCACGCTTCTTCTTGGCCTCGTCGGTATTCTTTTCTGGATCAGTCCATTCTTTCCAAATCACAGGTTTTGAGAAGTCTGTCCATTCACCATCAATGAATCGGCTATTAGAAACAAAGAGATATGGAAATATCTGAGTTGGGTAACACATCTTGTCATCCCATCCATCTGTATCGGTCATCGGGAAACCATTGTCATCACTCTCTGCAGACATAACTGGCTGAACTGGAATCTCGTTCTTTGCGGAGAGGAAGTAGATGTATTTGACCATCTGAGCATTATTTGTGTCGCCAATGCCTGTATTGTTGATATTTATCTTCTCAGGCTTCCATCCTGCAGGCATTGAACCGAGCAAATCGTGAACATCACCAAGAGCCTTCTCCTGTTCAGGAGTGAGGTTGAGCAGCTGGTCGGGATTATAGATGGAGTTGTCTGCATAACCACTACGCACAGCACGCTCGATATAAACATTCGATAGTTTCTCGAATATCTGATTGGCAGAGAACTTCTTGCCCATTTCGCCTTCGTCCATCGAAAGTACGGGACAGAGCTTGATGAATGCCTGAAGGTGTTCTTCCTCTTCCTTTTGCTTGCGTTTCATTTGCTTCTTGCCAGCACCCTGAGCATCGACAGCCATCTTAGCAGTTTCTGCTACAGCTGTCAAAGCACGGTCAGGAGCAAAATCAAATACATAGCAATCAGACTTCTGACGACCATTCAGCACAGCATGAGTCTGAACACGGAAGATGGTCTGCATATAATTGGCAGCAGGAGTATTCTCCGAACCCTTCATGCAGAGCACAGCCGTCCACTCAGGAACGGAAACACCCGTTGTAAGCTTACCACACGAAAGCGTGATAGTGTATTCGTATTTCTTGATGGCATCCTGCACCTCTTTAAGTGCGCTGCCATCCTTATCCTCTATGTTTCCGTCGCCAGCCACATTGACGATGTGAAACATATCGTTATCTTCTCCAAAAACTTCATGTTCTTTCAGCAGTTCGTAAAGAGCAGCCGCCTCTTTTACACCAGGCAAAAGCCAGAAAGTATGGCGGAAATGCTCACGGAACTCATCTGTAGAGAATGGGTATTGGCTTGTTTCAGATTCCTCAACCAATTTATCGAGAAAACGACGGACAGCACCCTCATGGATGAACTTGTCCACTTTGATTTCAGACATTTTTGCCTGTAATTCGGCACGTCTCAACGGACTCTTCTCATTATCGATGAGCTTCTGATAGATTTTCTTATCCTCTTCCGTCCACACACGGAAGAACTCATGGAACTTGAACACTTCATTGTTCTCAATGGCTTCATCACGCACCATCTTGGGCAGGGTGAAAGTAAGAATCTGCATACGAGGCAACTCTGCATAAGGATTAGGATCGCCAAAATGCTTGTCGTCCCATTCCTGCTTGGCACGTTGCTCCATTACATAGTCCCATGTATAAATCTCGCCCTCGTCGTACTTGTCGAGCAAGTTGAACGGTGTGCCAGACAAAGACAGAATGCGTGTATTTTCTTTCTTCAATTTAGACATCACACGTACACCAGCTGCAGCTTCGATACCTTCATGTGCTTCATCAACCATCACAAAATCCCAATCATACTCCATGATAGCCTTTTTCAGAGGATCAAAGTGGCGCTCCTTGCCACCGACGTACTGCGAGAGACGTAAATATTGCATGGAAACAAAGAACACCATACGCTTCTTTCCTGCATCAACTTTCTTCTTTAGAGAATAGAAATCTTCTCCAGTAGAATCTTCGTCGCTCATGCGAGTTGCGTATGAATAAATGTCCTCTTGGTCGCCAAATATCTTATGGAAATCCTCATGCCAGCCCTTATCCACTACAGGACGATGAGTAATGATAAGCGTTGATTTGTAGTCCATCTGCTTGGCTACCTCCAAACCACTCAGGGTCTTACCAAAGCGCATCTTAGCATTCCAAAGGAAAGCCTTTCCGTTCTGTTTACTGAAATGACTAACGGTTTCTGTAATCGCCTTGTCCTGTTCTGGGCGGAATTTGATAGCTCCAAAACCGGCACCCTGACCATTCTTGATTTTCTTGATCGCCTCGTGAACTTTATCGATATTGCAAGCAAACCAAATGTCAGCATCATCACCCTTGTATCTGTTGAGCGACTGTTGGGGAACATTCATTGCTGCAAGAGTACGATACACGTCATCTGCCTTGTAGCATTTGGTTTCCTGGGCATAGGTTGTACACTCTACATGCTCAATATGGTAAGTAACACCTTGCATGTAGGAACGTTTGTCAAGAACTTCACGAACGGCCTTGAAGAGCACTTGTTTGTTCGGAATGTCGGCAACATCGTTGTCAACAAACACCTCACCAACCTTCAAAAGATTGGCATGCTTCCTGTCGCTAATAGTGAGAACGTACAGGAGTCTCGATTGGGTAATTGTGTATTTAATGCTCATATCGTGTGGGATATTTAGTTACAAATTATTATTCTTCATCATCTTCATCCTCAGTACGGTTGTGACTGTGGAGTAGAGATTGGAACTCTATCTTCTGCCAAGGACTTGAGTTGGGATCTTCTCCGGGTTTTAACGTATAGCCCTCTTTGGGTTTCTTCTTATTCCAGTCTCTAATGAGACAGTGATAACCGATGTGACTTATGGTAGTTCCTTCCTTACAAGCTTTGCAATCGCGCTTGATTTTCTCGCCCCATAGGTTTACTTCGTATTGCTTATCGCAACTGTCGGGTATCACCATTTTGATACCGTCCATCTGCCACAGGTTCCAAGAAATAATACGTGCAATACTAACAACGGAAGATTTCTTCAACTCTTCATCAGGGAAACGTGCCTTGAAATACTCGATGAAGGTGTAAAGCAATGCTTCACGAGCTAAAAGGAGGTTGTCGCCTTGCCACTCATAACCGTAAGTGTGCATATAGGCTTTACGTGCCCATTCAAGCCATTCCCCAGGCTCTCCAGTATTCTCACTAACTACACGAAGCTTGCGGTCAAGCAAACCAATTCGATTCTGAATAGGGATGGCTTCACCAGTTGTTGTGTCATAACGGCTTACCAAATAAGGTGCCTCGCCACAAGTAATCTCCAGTCGGTTTTCGGTGACATACTTTTTCCATGTTTTCTGCTTGTCACCTTCAGAAAACTCAATCTTTCCTTCAGTAGGAATCCACGAATGAATGCCATCCTCATTGACTTCCTCATGGTTGAACACGTCCTTGCGTCCGAACCATGCTTCATCAATCAGATTGTTCTGTGCATTGCAGACCCAAGAAGGAGTGAACACTTCTGCCTTGTCCCTTGTACGATCAATCTGAAGCTGTTTGTCTTTCAGCACACGAGGCATGATGACACGACCATTTTGGCCGATAATCTTCTCCGGCATTATCTGGTCATCATAGCGATAGCCATCCTTGTCATCACCTTCACGCTGTGCCTCATAATCATTGGTGGCCCAGAAGATGTTAGCAAACTTAGTCTGGTCGTTTTCAAGTTCCCGGACTCTTGCCGACATAGTATGGTCTATCAACAGTTTATTGAGCACATCTGGCTCATAGTCCCAGATGTCTTGCTCTGAGATGTCCACATCGCTGATGTGCTCAAATATTCTATATTTCTCTTTATCTAATGCCATATAATTCGAATTACGGGTGCAAAGCTAATTATGTATTGTGCAGTCTATCTTCACACTCCATAGATTTTTACTATTTCTTTATATTTTTCTATTATTTGATTACGAAACCACTCTGGAGAAAGCACTTCTACCTGCTGTCCAAACGAGAAAATATTTTGTTCCAACTCACGGTTGATACGTACATCTATAGAGATGATACCCTCGTCTGAATTCACAACCTGTTGGCTGTGGTGAATTGGTTTTGAGACAACGTATGGGAAGCGTTCTTTTGAGAATCTCATTACCACATGCTCAACATCGGGATGCTTACGATCGTGGGTTACACCTACAATATCATCGAAATAAGTCTCATAATCTATCATATCGTTCTCCTCAAATCGCACTTTGGCAATAGAGAACTTTACTATACGGTCGAGTGCTTTGTTCACGGGACTCATTCCATATTCGCCGTGATCTTCCAGCCCAAACAGAAACCATCGAGAATTATACTGCTTCAAATAGTGAGGATGGATGACCATAGTCTGTTCATCACCTTTGTATGGACGATAAGTCATCTTCAACGGCTGGTGATTAATTATTGCATCAATAAGATCCGAAAGAAACTCGATACCTTTAAGTTGGTCGTTCTGTTCGAATGAAACTATCTTATCTCGGTTTGCCTTAATGCCGAAACGGAGTTCCAGACTGGAAATCACCTCTTCCAACCATGCGTTCTTGGGACTACGGTAACGTCCAAGCATATCAATAGTAGAAAGAAGATTCTTCACTTCCTCGACAGATAGTTCATTGCTGAAGATGGTGAAATCTGGATCTTCATACGTATAATAGCATCTTCGTCCCTCAATAGGACGCGCTACAATAGGAGCATTATAAGAAACCCTATCACGCATATAAGTTATGTCTGCACGTATTTGTCGAAGACTAACTGTCTTACCATACATATCAAGCAAGGCGTCATTCACCTTATCAACGAGGTCTTCAATCTCGTATCGGCGATGACGGTCACTGAAACAGCGGTCAAGTATCTGGTAACGCAGAAGCGCATTCTTATTGATAGGCATAATCGAAGTTGAATTGAGGGGTTAATCTTGATTTTTTAGGATTGTGGAATCGTCCATTCGTACAAGGTCGCTAATGTCACACTTCAGTGCCTTAGCAATCTCAATTAAGCTCTCCAAGGTGGGTTGGGAAGTATTTGTTACCCATCTGGATATAGTGGCAGTGTCCTTGTTAAGCATCTTGCTCAGGTCTTTATTAGTTACCATCCGCTCTGCCATCACTACCTTAATTCGATTCAACGGTTTAGTGTCCATATACTTATTTTTATATTGTTATTGGTTGCAAAAATAAAGTTTTTTTTTGGAAAAACCGCTGATTTCTGCACGAATTTCTCATTTTTCGTGCAAAATAATTGATTTTCGAGTCAATTTTCAATAAATCTTATTATATTTGCAACTGAAAGATAAAAGCTACAGTCAAGAAATGAAAATTCTGGCGATAGTTGAATTTTTCTTCTAACGATGAAGATAGGTTGCACAATAGGTATCTACTTTTGCGCCTGAAATCTTGATTATTCACTCAAAAATCAAATGAAGTATGGCAACATTAAGAACCTACAGATGTGAATGTGGTTATGAAGTTCAAACTGAACCCACAGGTCATTATGGACTATTCGCAGGAGAGTTTTACAACTTCCGCTGTGCCATGTGCAAAGAGATTATTTCCATTTCTGCTGACGACCTTGCAAGCCAGAGATATTTGCCTAAATGTCCTAAGTGCGGAGCCGAGAATGAAAAAATACATAACTGGAATCCTATCGAGGGGCGTTGTCCTAAATGTGGTAAGAAACTGCACGAAGTTCCTGGAATGATTGTAATGGCCGATTAAAACCTTCACGAGTATGAAAAAAGCATTATTATTTCTTTTGTTGATTACGACGATTGGTGTCAATGCACAAACCGCAAAGACAACACCTACAGTAAAGCTCAACAAACATGAGCAGAAAGTTGATTCCCTTCTTTCTAAAATCGACACTCTTCTGATGATTAACAATCAGTTGTTGGATCACTTAGATATAAACTCTTCACTGAAGGGACGCTACAAATTGTATCAGACAGATAACATCTACACCTTCCTTCAGCTGGACACAAAGACAGGTATGATAGAACAGGTTCAATGGTCTTTGGATTCTGACAACGAAGGGAGTGTAACCATCAATTCTGATGACTTGACTTATGGATATGGCTATGGTTCAGGTTCTTTTGAGTTATATCCAACCAAAAACATGTACCAGTTTATACTCATCGATAAAACGAGTGGTAAGAAATGGCATGTGCAATGGGGTATGGAAAGTAGCAAACGGTGGATAAGAAGAATATATTAACTAATGAAGACCTATCTTGAAATAAAAGTTCCTATATCCTACGATGCTTTTTGGTTTTCAGAACTAAGAAAAGCATTGAAAGATATGCCTGTGCTATGGCAAAAAGGTTTTTATCATATAACCTTAGCCTTCATTGATGACACCCAGCACCTTTCTGATGTAGAAGCCATCATGCATAAGTATCTGGATCATACCCATCCTGTCAATATCACCTTTGACAAGTTGGACGTTTTTACTGCTGGCAATGGTATGCAGATTGTGTATCTTGGTACAAACAACATTCCAGAAGATTTCAAAACTTTGGTTGAAGACATCAGACGTGACATTAGTTGCACACACTCCAGCATACAGTCTGATTTCAAACTACATGTAACTTTAGGGCGCATTACCGAGCCAGAGGCTGACATTGATGATGTTGGATTCCTTATTGATGAAATAGACTTCGTACCTTTTACCCTTACACTCAATGAAGTTGAATACAGGGTATTTAGAGGAAGAAGTATATATAAAACGACTCTAAACTAAGCGAATTATGGTTATTCAGTTAGTCTCTTTCAAATCAACATTACGAGCAGACAGCAGATTGCGCCACACTGCGGAGATTATAAACTCCTCAAAAGCAGACCTGATTCTGTTCGCTGGTCACACTTTGGCTTCTCACTGGGATATAGATGAGTTGAACACACTTATTGACAATGATAAAACAATAGCAGTTATTGAGGTCAAGGAAAATGCAATAAGTGTATTGAATCCTGTGTGTAATTCATTGTTTCTGCTACAGAACGGAGTAGCTAAAGACATGTTTACACATCAACTATTTAGTGATTCTAAAAACATTTCCACATATCGCGAGTTAGGAGAGCATCTGATGCTTGAACTGGAAACAAGACGTATTTTTTCCGCTGCTAATCGAAATGTGTCTATTATTCAATGTGGAGAAAACAATATCCTTAGAAATATACAATCAGAAGGAAACAGAGCTGTATTCCGATTCGAGGACGATGCCATTATGAACCAACGTTTTGCTGATTTCCTGAATAATACAGATATCATCCTCAATCCAATGCATTCTCCCATGGGGAACCAAGGTAAAATGCGCAAACGCAGAGAGTTATTTAGTTCTAATAATAGAGCGTATTTTTCAACTGCTAACTATGTTGATGAAGAAGCCATCTACAACAAGTCAGTTCAGTACGCTTGTATCAATGGTAAAGAGCAAGAGCCTATGGATGTAGAAGTAGGCAAAAGAGACTCTTATATAGTTCGAACATTCGTTATTTAGCTCAAAAAATATATGCTCATGACGTGTCATTCAGATGGAAGAATCCTGAATATGATACAGAAGGTCTCATTAGGAAAGTAAAATCGAAGGAGATTTTCATATGAATACATAGAAGTTCTATAAAGAGCACACTAAAGGCTCTTATATCCCTAAATTACAAGTGTTTTTGAATTATAATAAAACAAGTACAAAAATAACAATAATAATTATTATAACTTATTGATAATCAGTAAATAACTTCTTCTAAAATCTTAACCCGTTTTAACGGAAAATTTTTTGTTAGGTGGCCAGTAGATAGTATCTTTGCAGCGTGATTAGTCGACGAATCGCTATGTTAAATTTAAAAGAATGTAATATGGTAATAACAGAAAATGAAAAGAGCAAGGTCGTCTTCTCCAGTCTATTAGAGAGACATTATCCGAAAATGTATTCGGAACTTGCAAACATATTATGGTCGTATCATAAAGGGTTCGGGTACGTCACGCATACAAAGGACTATTGGGTGAGAGACTTTATGCCAATACAGATGGATGAAGATGTTTTCGTCAAGTTCGTGTATAATCCTGATTATCTACAAGACCAGAAGAAGTACATTACGGATGTTGACAAAGTTATTAAAAACTGTCCATTTGCACAAGAATACGAAATTGTGGACATTCCGCTCGTCGTTGACGGAGGCAATATGGTCTTTTGTAAGGGAAAGAAAAAAGGTACTGAAACGCAATATGTTGTTATGACGGAAAAGATTTTCAGCGAAAATCCTACCTTCATCAAAGAACAAATAGAGTGCCTTCTGAAATGTGCTTTTCTATCACCAGACTTGACAATCGTCTGGCTTCCGTGGGATAAAGACGATTTATATGGACATACAGATGGAATAGTTAAGTATGTTGGCATAAATAAATCTGGCAAACCTATAGTTCTCGTTAACTTGGAACTATACTCTGATGATATTGCCAACATGATGTACTCTGCCCTTACACAACATTTTGAAGTAATAGAACTCAAATTAAGCAAGTACGACGAATTGAGCTGGGCATACATAAACAGCCTGCAGACTTGCGATTTCATTATCATTCCAGGTCTGGGTGATGACATAACAGATGCAGAAGCCCTGAGCCAATACAAACAACTATTCCCACAATATAGAGATAACATCTATCAAGTGCAGATGCGCGATTTCATTTCAGAGAATGGGGGCGCATTAAATTGCCTAACTTGGACAATCTATGAGAATTATCTTAAAGTATTAGCGAAATGTGCACGCATTCCCATAATAGATTTGGAAGACTGCAAAAAGGGGCAAGTCAAGAAAGAGATTGATGACATGCTTAAAAACAAGCTTTCATAATAATAACAAAAATAGTAATTATGGAAAATTTGAAAAAGACATTGGAATCTATAGTTCCAACATTAAGTAAAAAGGAATTGGACTCTCTTTTTCCCCATATAGCCGAGTTTTTTATGAAGAATTATGGCATAGAAAGCAGAGGGAGAAGATACCTTTTAAACGAGATAGAGTTTTACTACTATAATCCATTGTATGACGATTTAAGAATTGGAAGCAGCAAAACTCGCATCACTTATGAAAGAAATGCACCTGCTGGATGGTGGTTTATTCACGACTATGGAGTTGATCTTACATTCAATAGTGATGTGAAGAAAGGATTTGGCGGAGGTATTTTAATTCGCTCCATCGAAGAGGATACAACAACAAACACTATAACGGGTCCCAAAAACTGCATAAATGAATTATGGGATGAAGTTGTGGATGCTTTCAGTCCTACTGCACCAAATCCCAGAATAGTAAGAGTCAAGGAACGAGAAATAGAACTCAATGAGCCAGACACTCGTATAACTGTAGATAAATATGACGGTTATAAGAGTAAATGGAGATTCACAGTAAAAGGAAAGAAGGTCAGTAAATGAAAACAGTAGTTCTTATAGGACTAAGCAGACACCGTATAGGCGTGGATGGCGCAGGAGTAACAACTCTTGTTGCCTTCCACGGCTGTCCTCTCAACTGCAAATATTGCCTTAATCCACAAGCATTGTCGCCAAAAGGAGTATGGAAACGTTATACTCCAGATGAACTGTTTAGAGTCGTAAGCAAAGACGACTTGTATTTCAGAGCTACAGGCGGTGGAATTACTTTTGGCGGTGGCGAACCTTTACTTTCTTGCAAGGAGATTCTTCATTTCCATAAGTTATGCTTGGACAATGGTAAACATTGGACGGTTAACATTGAGACATCTTTGAATGTACTGGAAACCTTTGTAGAAGTCGTAGAGAAAATAGTGAATCACTGGATTGTGGACATCAAAGATATGAATCCAGAGATATACAAGGCGTACACAGGAGTTGACAACCACTTGGTCATCCAAAACTTACAGTATCTGATTGAAAAAAAAGCAAAGATAACTGTCCGGGTTCCGTTAATTCCCAATTTTAACACAGAGGCAGACGTTGAAAAAAGCATTAAAGCCCTACAGAAGATGGGTATTATAGATATAGAACGTTTTACATACAACATAAAAGAGCATTAGATATGGAAAAAGGGAGAAGAATATGCCAAGCACTAAAGGAATTGCGCAAGCGGATTGCTGATGCAAACAACATCCCATTTGTGTTAGAGGAATGTACGCATAAAGGGGATTGTCCTGGCACATGCCCAAAATGTGAATCCGAAGTGCGTTATCTTATGGATTCCATTGACAAGCTTGAACAGGAAGGAAAGCCTGTTACATTGGAAGGAATAATGAGTGAAGAGGAACTGCGTAAAGCTTTCTCTATAGAAACTATCGAGCAAAGCATATCTGAAGAACAAGAGAAGATGGCGACAATGGGAATGCCGGAGCCACCTGAACCTCTTACCTTGGTGGGTGATATTGAGCCACCCCTTGAAGGTATGCCATCGCCTTACCCGTCAGACATCATCGATTCAACTATTGTAAGAGCGTTGTTACTGAAGAATAAAGGTAATTTCGTCTTTTCGCCAGCTGGCCTATGTGCCATTCTTGAAATGCTTCAAGAAGGAATGGATGTAAATACTGAGCTATATGATCAAATCGACAAAATCATATCAGGATTAAGTAGTGACATAGAACCTGTTGATGATGAGCATTTCAACTTGGCTCACGCAACGAGCATTTGGTATGATAAGGCAATAGGAGCAGTAAAAGAGGATTTCGTCAATTGCATAAAGGATGTGTATGAGGCAGAAGCTTTTAACGCGGACTTTACACAAACAACAAAAACAAAACTTTGGATAGACAAATGGGTGTCAGATAAAACACATCACATGATTAAAAGCCTTGATACTGAACTGAGCAAGGATGCGTTGATGCTTATACTCGATGCCATATACATGAAAGCCCAATGGGATAATCCGTTTGACCCAGAGCTTACCGAAACGGATATATTCCATAATGCAGATGAGTCCAAGTCTGAAGTTGACATGATGTATCAGGACATTGAAAGTGCCGAATACGCAGAGACCAAAGAATATCAAATAATAAATCTTCCTTATAGCTCTTATCAATACCACATGACTGTGGTACTTCCTAAAGAGGGGAATGACATTGATGACATAATGAGTAATCCAGATTGGCTGTATGAATCCACTGAGGAACGAGAAGTGGAATTATATATGCCACGCTTTAAGTTTGACAACACGCTATCATTTAAGGACATTCTCACATTATCGGGACTCGGAGATATGTTTGAAAAGGAGGATTCATTTCCCTTTATAACAGATTTACCTCTTCATGTCAGCCAAATCAAACAGCAATGCGTCATCGATGTTGAAGAAGAAGGTACAGAAGCAGCGGCTATCACAATTGCAGAATGTGAAGTGGGCTGCCCTCCCCCAGATGATATTCCTCAAATTACGACAATGAGAATTGACAGACCATTCGGATTCGCAATTAGAGGTGAATATAATCAACTCTTATTTATGGGTGTTGTGAAAGACATGAACAAGAACCGAAGTTGAATCAATTAAACATACGACAGAAAAAGCCACCGTTAAGTGTTGTTATTTAAACTTTAACGGTGGTTTCTGTATTCCATCATCTAATGTATAAAAGAGTCCATTCTGCATACCGTCTTCGCTCAATAGACGGAATTTTCTTACCCTTCCAGCGGCAGAACTGCACATAGTCGGACTTGAAATCACGGATGCCAGCCTCGATCTTCTTCAGGAGGGTGCTCTTGGGGTATTTCTTCTTGCAGCCCAATATCCTGTAAGGCCCGACATTATAAGCTAACGCCGCAAGCAGAAGGGAGTCTTTGCCGTATGCGCTAAACATCCCGCAGAACTTCATCAAGTCCTTTCGCAGCAGGAGGTCGGCTTCTGTAAGCGACATATTGGAAGAGTAATGTTCGCCTGGTAATAGCTTGTGACCATAGCCGACGTATGGATAGTCCTTCTTGCGGTGCATTCCTTCATAATACTTGATGCAGCATACAGCTCGCTCAAAAGGAGGCAAACTGAAGATGCTGTTCCTTGTCTCTAACGGTTGCGTTTCCGAAGGCTCACGCGCCTGAGCATTGGCATTCAGGCACATGGCTATCAGATTGAATAGAATTATAGTTCTTACTTTCATTATCAACGTACTTTGAATTTATTGATTTCGTCTATCATATTCTTCACATCGAGGTTTACGGAAACGAAATTCTGGTACAGAATACGTTCCTTAGCATCAACGGAAGGGAAAGAATAAAACTTAGGAATCGGGTACTTCTCGTACTCGGCTTCTTCCTGCTGTATCTCCTTCATGTCAAAGTCAGTCTTGCAATAGAACTTTGAGGTCTGGAACTCGGCACTCTCCTGGATGTTCATGGAGTCACCTCGTCCAGTCTTAGTCTTGATGAAGTCACGTGCAGACTGACCACATATCCAGCCAGTAGGCATGTCGGAAATCTTAGAGGCAGGAACAAGGCTGTCCATATTCTCATTGAGATTGATGGATGTCTTGTCACGGTCGATGGTCACACCTTTCTTTAACTGAACAACTTTTCCAAAGATGTCGTTACTGAGCCATTCGAGGGTTTCCTTGGCTCTGGCAGAACCGCTGACCACATTACCAACTGTCGTGATAACCTTCTGCATACCGACCTTGCCGTAATCGCTCTCCAATTGAGGGAGTTCCTGAAAACCGAGTGCCACACTTACCTTGTTGCTTCGAGCAGTACCGATAAGACGGTCTATCTTGTGAAAATACAGGGTTGGCAACTCATCAACTATGATGCTGACTGGAATGTTCTTACCCTGACCGGTATTGACACGAGTGACAAGACGGTTCAAGATAAGGGCATTCAAGGCTCCGATGATGCTCTCCATTTCGGGATCGTTGGCAATCAGCAGATAACTGGGATTGGCAGGGTCTGACACCTTCAAATCAAAGTCATCGCCATCCTTGTGGAATATCCAATAGGACTCTTTGGTGGCCAGACGTGAGGTATAGACACGCAGCGTACCAATCATACCTTCCAACTGCTCCATAGCCTTGTTCTTCATGGCTGTCTGGAACGGACCAAGTAGCGGTGCTACCTCTGGGTCTGTTTCCAACACCTCGAAGATGGTCTGATAGTCAAGATTGAGGAACGAGAGAATATGCGGCATGTCGCTGTACTTGCCAAGCCAGTAGTAACTATCCGGGCTGACCTCGTTGTGATTGGCATCAAAGACTCGTCCTGTCGGTTTAGGACGATGCGTCTTTGGCTCTTCGGTCATCTCGGCTTCCAATGGCTTGTTGGTTTTCTTGTCATACGGAACCTTTCGGTAATTAGCGAAGAAGAAGATACAAGCCGCAAGGAAGTTGACGGCAGAAGTCTGGAAGAACTGGTCAGAACCACCTCCACCCTCTTTCTTGCCTTTCTGCAGAGATTCGAGCAACGTCTCAGCCGTTTCACTGGCAGCGGCAAGATTGGGAATGTATTTGAGCTGAATAGGATTCACTCGTCGGCTATACTCTACATCTACGAAGTTGATGATATTGAACTTGCAGCCCTTGGGCACCTTGCCAGCTGCAAGGTTTTTGCGGTAATGATAGTAGAGTTTGGTGGCCAGTGTAGGAAACTTGTAGTCGTAAACGACCATAGCAAAGCCCTTGGCACTATGCTGACGAATGAACGGCTCGATAATTGAGAAGGTCTTACCAGAACCAGGAGTACCTACCACCCATGTACCACGGAACGGATTGACGATGTTCACCCATCCCTTGCGGAACTTCGACTTGTAGTAGTAGCGCATGGGGATATTCACGCTATACTTATTCTCTATCAGCTCTTCACATTGCTGGAAGGATTCGTTCTCGAAGTTGAAACGGTCTTTGAGCAGCCCTTCCTTCAAGAACTTACTGATGTTGTCGAGTGCCACATGAATGAGGATGGTTCCCAATATGGAGGCTGCCATATAGAGCCAGATATTGAGAGCTATCGTATAGAAACGTGTGTCCATGCGTGTCTTGAACAGCCAGATAGACACAAGCGTCACGATGAAGCCGCCGACTAAGGGATAAAGCACCTGACGACGGGCATCAAACTCGATATGTTTCTTGTTACGAGTACCGATACAGGTGATGCAGATGCAAAGGATAGTGGCCAACTTGCTCCAAACGAGATTGCCATCATGGTAGATAAACCATCGTTTCATGCGGTCATGGACATCGCAGACGATACCGCCCCAGTAGTCAAGCAACGCTGGGTCTATGGCATACTCGAAAAACTCAACTACGAGAGAGACGTAGATGAGTGTTCGGAATATCTTATAGGCAGTCTGAAGTTCTTTGGTTTCTTCCATTTCTGATTATCTCTTGGCTCTAAGTTAATTGTACAACGTGATGATTGGTCGTATTTTATGCGACTCGATTTTGGGCGTTTCCTGCAATGCACCTGATGACAGAGAGAAGAGCCAGGCTTTGGCCGACTCCTGCCCACTGACCTCTGTAGAACTCCAGTACCAGCATTCACTTGGATCTGCTGAAATCACGTCACCTCCGCATTTACTAATGTAGCTATTGACAGCAGCCCGTGAAGCATAAAGCAACTGGAGCTGGGCAACGGAAGGTATATAGGCACTCTGACCATACTTCCACATGGCAAAGACGGAATTTGCAGCCGGAGATAAGCCAGAGGAGAACAAAGCATGGGTATTGGTATTGCCGTCAAACGCCGTCGGATTGGCCGAGGTGTTCTGCTTGACACCGAGACTGTCACAGAAAGCTGACTGCTCTATGTCCCACAGATAGACGGCATAGCCAGTACCTTCTGTCTTTCCATCCTGATTGACATGGAAAACCACACCAATGGGAGTCTTGCCCTTGCTGACCACATCGTCATAACGGACTATCTCACCATCGGTACACAGAATATCACAGGTCTTCATGGCTGTATCAGGAAACTCTATGTGCTCATCACATGAGGTCAAAGTAACTGCAATGCCTATGATGGCAACAGTAGCATGGATATTATTCAATATCTTCATCTTGAATACTATTTAAGGGTTGGAATCTTGATGCCTATAACAATTCCCTCACGGAACAAGTCTTTTCGGTCAGGAACCATCAGGTCACACTTGGCTTGCACATACATCACCCATCCTTTTCGGAGGGCGAAATTATGCTCATACCCCACATGGAAGCCACCAAGGAATTTGTCTGTATTACTGCCGACACTTGCTCCGATACGAAGGTTGCCATAATTGTTGCGTCCACGTACCACACAGGGCTTGTAGGCTACACCTATGCCCCAGGTATTGTAGTTCTTCCAGAAAGACTCGGGACAGATATGACCACACGACTGGCATTCGTCCCATTTGAGATAGCCATTGACAAAGTACTCCCAAGCATTGTGGTACTTAGTCTCGTGTTCCCAAGACAAGGTTGCATCAAGGCCATTCTCATAGAGAAGTCCCATGCCAAAGGAGATACGGTCACTGTGGGATTGTGCAATAGCTGATGCGGACATACAGATAGCCGCAATCATAGACAATAGAACCTTCTTCATGGCTTATTCCTCCTTTAACAATAAAGCGTTAAACGAATCGGCATAGAGCACATCCTCATAGTCGATATTGAGGGTAATGGCTCTGCCGCTAATCTGCTTCTCGGACAGTTCAATACTCAGCACCTTATCATTCGGGAAGGTCATCTTCTTCAGGACAATGACGTTTCGGTAGCCGTACTTGAACGTCTGACTCTGGTCAAGGACAAATGCCGGAGTGAGTTCAATCATCTGGGCATTGGTGGCCTTTGACTGCTTCTTATCGGAGAGCTTAACTCGCAGTTCATCAATATCGAAGCGGATATTGGTACGGTTCTCGATGGAGAAGTCTATGAAGAAGTATTCCCCTACGCTATAGATGTTGTTCAGGCGCATGGTCATACGATGCTGCTTGGTACTGACATTGCGGATGCGAGCTGCTGAGTTCCATATTGAGCGTGCATACTTTGCCATTTCCTCAGTGGACATGCTGACAGACGGATTGTTGTAGGCAATTCTCTCCTCTGGCAAGATTTGCTTGTCGGTAACTGCCTCCTGCAGTCTGGTCGTGTAGATTAGTGCATATTGGCTACGGTAACGCTCAGTTACGATGGTGACGATGGCAAGTACATCACCATCTGCATGAACATCCGCTCCCTCCTTGGGTTTCAGACGGATGGTGTTGTTAATGGGCTGGTCGCCTACAACCTTGTCGGTACTGATGTCAACAAAACGAACTGGCTCGGAAGCCGTAATGACGGTTGTCACCTGTTCGTTCACCGTAAGTTGTTCCATCTCTTCATAGGTTTGCTGTGCCATTGCTGGAGCAGCAGACAGGGCACCCAACAGGAGTGCGCCAAGACTTTTGATTGATTTCATATACATTGCTGAATTAGTATTTTGACGTTATTTATTCTTTGTTTCTCTGCCATTGATCAGATATACGAATGTGCCATACTTCAACTTGGCTGAGTTCTTCTTGATAGACTTGCCAAGAGCATTACTGGTCTTCTGAACGATGTTACTGATAGCCTGGTTGCCCCATTGCGTGAGGGCATTGCCTCCAGAGGTATTGCTACTGGTGAGCGATGAAGTATTGCTCATAGCTCCAGAAGCCACGTCTTTACTGGTTTCTCGGAAACTACTGCTTGGAACATAGAGACCTTCAAGTCCGTCAGTATCATAGATTGAAAGGTTGACCTTGATAAGCTCATCATGTATCAATATGCTCTTGACGCTTCCTTTAACTCGCTGAGAGCCGAAGCCACTCATCAACGCATAGATATAAGTACCCTTGGGCACCACCACTTCATTGATTTCGATGTCATCCAGAAGTCGGAGGCGCACCCTGCTGCCATCCACAGCCTTGACATTCTCATCGATGATGGCCTTGATAAGATTGGGTTCCTCATCAGCATTGGCAATGGTATTGAAGTAGTCAGATGTCACCTTGACCTTCTTCACAACCTCCTGAACTTCGTCATCTTCGCTCACACCTTTCACGGCACGCTCGTTGACAGTTAGCTTTCCTGCAGCCTTCCCCTTTTGTTCACCAATAGAATCTGTGTTTTCAGAGCCATTATCATTGACTGTTGGGGATTGCATGGCTTGCTGGCCTTGCAGTCTGGCCTGAGCCAAGGCACGGTTCAGTTCCTCCATCGCTTCTCGTTCACGCTGCTGACTGCGTGCGAGCCGGTCTTCTTCTGAGAGGGCGTTGCCGTTTGCGACTTCCTGACCTTTTTGTGCGCTTTCCTGTAATTGTCTCTGTAATTCAGCGAGTTTCTCGGCATCTTGTGATTCGAGCAGTTCACGCTCCTCGTCGCTGTACTTAGAGTCGTAGTTTTCTTTTTCTTCATCGTTATTTCTGTCTATGTTGTTCATTGCAGTATAATCGTCAATACGACCATACGACTTTAGCATACTCTCATACTTATTACCAATACCATCCCCCTTCATCTTGGCATCTGGCAGGTCGGGATTCAAGTACTCTGTCGTGGTCATGCTGGAATCAGGGATTTCGGCCTTTTCAGTATGGAACAGGTCGATGACGAAATATCCGACGAAGAGCAGAGGAACATAGATAATGAGGGGCAGCATGTATTTCGGCTGCTTCCAGTTAATCTTCTTTAGCGTCTGTATATCCATTGTCTTTATTGTTTTGAGTTACACTTTCTTGAAATTCTCTGTTGATGCTGGACGGCATACAATGAGCTGAACTAATGGCTTTCCGTACTCGCCGATGGCGGTTCTTAATCATTTCGTCTTGTTGCTCCACTGCACTCCTGGGCTTTCCTGTCTGGTTCCATACACGCCCCATACGGTAGATGTTCATACCGAAACTGAAAATGATAAAGCCAAAGACGATGATGAGAAATGCCTTGGTGTGCTTGTTGGCAAAGTCCTGTACATTGGCTGCAAACTTATCCAACTTACTCCACCTCGCGAATCTTCTGCCTGCATCAACATCCCTTTCGTACTGTTCTTTGTACTGAGGATCATCTTTGTCGGGCATCTTATCCCCCATGATGAATTTCTTCCAACCTCCCATAGCCTTGTACGATTAGTATGCGTTCTTGGTTTTCTGCTCAATGTCCTTATTCAGGAGCGTTCGCCAGTTGGTGATGAGAAGGCCATGAGGATTGTTGTCCGTTCTCGGCACCCGTTTCAGCTGTCCTGCCGTGACAAGTTCTCGCATGAGGATGCTTGTGCGTCGCTCAATACGCTGACGACCATAGTAGGTAAACTCCATGTTGTCCTTGTTGAACTTGATGCTGTCACAGAAGATACTGAACACGGCACTTGTTCCCATGATGTTCGAATAGAAGCCTTTTTCCTTTAGGGTGTTGTACTGGGCAAGACCTGTTTCATCAACGAGGTACATGGCTTTCTCCGTGGTGTACTTGATGTACTTGTCATCAGGGGCAAGCGTAAAGAAGAACTGGTGGAACATTTCCACATGGCTCTTTGCTTCAACGTCAAGCGTCTCTTCCATCGTGCTTCGATTCACGAGGATAGGCACATTACCGTCAAGGACATAGACCTTCTGGTGGGCATCATTGACCATCGTCCGAGCCGTCCAGATGCTGGAGATACTGATGATGACACATCCCGTCAAAAAGAGAGAACAGATAATCAACACCAGCTTGATTTTGTTTTCGAGATTTTTTATAACCATAATAGCTGTGATATTTGAATTGTATTACATTGTTTCAACCATTTACAACACTCTGCCTACCATGCCCTGTGCAGACATTTTGGCCTGTTGTGCGACACCTTCACCGAAGTTTCGGGTCGAGAAGGCTGTCTCACCTTCAGGAATCATCCATGCGGCAAGGTCTGGAACCAAGTTCAGGCACTTCATGGCGACAATACTTGCTGCCATCAGATAACCGGCTGAGAAGAACGAGTTCTGAAGGTATGCTGCCATCGTCTGCTCACTCTGGGTAATGGCCATCAGGTTTTCTGCCTGGATATTGAGTACCACATCAAAGAGCAACAGCACGTAGAAGCCGACGAAGTAGAGCATCGCACCATAGAAATGGACTGTCAGATAGCGAATGAGCCACTTTGCCCATGAGGATTCCCATTTGGGCAATAGACTGAATGCCCATTGTATAGGCCCGAAAATAGTAAGCATACCAAGCAATATCTGCTGGCAATAGATGGTTGACCACCATCCGATGCGAAATACTATCAGGGCTATGAGCATGATAATCTTGTCAAGTCCAACTACTGCACCAGTCGTTAAGGACGTGAACCAGAGCTTGCTGGCATTCTCTTCCATATTGGTGACTTCATCGACACCTGCCTGTTCCATCGTACTTTCTATCAGGTTGGGGTCAGACGTTCCCGTATGGGCAACATCTGCCTTGGCCTGAAGGTCTGTGTACATGGTGTCTCTGGTATAAATCAGCTCCTGGATCTCCTCAAACTTATCCTCAATGAGGACGGATTCTGCCTCATAGAGGTCATGCGTATAGGAGCCTATGCAGTTCGGGATATAACTGAGGAAGTCAAGGAAGCACCAACTGCTGCCACTATTGGTAATGCCCGTATCTGCCGGTGGGTACCACCAGCAAAGGATAACGCTGATGACAAGAGGCTTAAAAAGCTTCATGATGTCAAGCGGTTCGTGCTTCACCATCATCTTGTAGGCCATACCAGCTGCTACAATGATGGAGAAGAGTGCGGCGAGTGCCATGCTCATCTGCAATATCCACCAGAAACTTCCTTGTGAGCCTGTAAAAGTAGCGTCACAAAGGAACTCGTTGGTCTGGAATATCACATCATCAATCTCTTCTTCGAGGATGTTGATACCAAAGTCTGATAGTATGCTTGTATCTGCCATTGGGGTTGTTTGTTTTGAAATATGTCAATAATTTTTATTCGCCTATAGTGATTGTACCATCCGAGGAATTGGAACCTCCATCGGAAGAGCTATTCCCATTTTGGACTTTCCAACCGGCATCACGCCATCTGTTGTAAGCAGCTCTGGCGTATGTTCCATTATGGTTAGGTCTTGTACTTGTTGCTTCGAGCAGTTCCTTGGTCTTGGTTCTGGTGTTCAGCTTAACAATGTACTTGACCAACGTCTCATTCTGCTTACAGATGTCTGCATAGATGGTCAGGTATTCTTTCTTTCGCTGAGAATTGGGCATATAGGCATCTTGTGTGGCTTTAATGGCACACTGGAAGATGTTATAGTAGTCGTTCCACCGCTCCTTTTCGTTGAATGTTCCTCCTGCGCTCACGATGCGGTTGATGTTGTTCTGGAAATCATTCAACTTATTGGTTATCTTTGTTCCTTCGGCAAGCCACGCCAAATCAATCTGGCGGTCTGCGACATTTAGTGCTTCAATCTCTGCACGCTTCTCCAAGGATGCTTTGACAGAATCTGCATCGTCCACCTGTTGCCACCCTGCGACACCTGCCAGTGAACGATAGGTAAGCTTGTTCTTTGAACCTGCTGACCTCTGGTAACTACGATGGAAAACATCGTAGTAGAATGCAGGAGTCAGACCACCTGCTCCAATCTCTTGCACGGTTATCTGATTCATCTTTGCTTCATCGTGATTGTAGGTCACATACGACTGCGCACGTACTTCAAGTATTGATGAAGCAATAATCATCATAACAACTGAGAATAATTTAGTTACGTTATTCATTTTACAATTTAGTTTAAGTTGAACATTATATCATGACAACACTATTCTCTACCTAAATATCCATTCCTTCGCCACCGTCCGAAAGCCCCATCAACGATCTCCTTCATCGTCTTGGCGCGATACACCTGAGCCTTCCAATAGCCTATGCGAACCTGTATGTATTTCCATGTCTCGAAGTAGGCTGTATTCAGATGTTTCTTGATGTTATCCAGACTCTGATTGATGGCGTTCAGGACTGTCAGGAGGTCACTTGTTGAACAAGCTGCAGCCCCCGTCGCATAGAGCACGAGGTCACTGACAGACCTGTATAGATTATCACCTTCGTCCGCTATCTTTGACAATGCCCTGGCATTGATGGTAATGAGAAGCGTATCGGTAGTGACTATGTTACCTCTCGACAAGCATTTCTCATTAAAGTCATTCAGCATCTTCTTATAATCTGCCACTCTGCCACTAACGGTCTCGTAGGTGTTATACACGTTGAGACTGGTTCGCAAGGACTGATAGAGTATGTCGATAATATCAAAGGCACGGGTATATTTGTCCAGCTCCTTGTTGATGTCCTTGTAGCCTATATTGGCATCGCTGCTGTAATCATGCAACAGCTTATTGCTGGCTTCAAGGGTCGAACGTACAAGGAGAAGACTGCGCTGCTCTTTGTGGTCGTTGATGTAGGCTTCCACAGAGACAACATCAAAGCCCAGTTGAGCCTTGGCTGACATTGGAACCAAGGTCAACAGGTAAAGAATTATGTAAAGAATATTCTTATTCCTCATAGTCATCGTCGTATTTGCCGTTATAACTGTCTGAGTGCATCTGGTTGGCTGCATTGCGGAGCCAACGTCTGCGGCACTTTTCTACTAATGTATGTCTTCTGCCTTGCTCGTCATTGATATAGGGAAGAGCAGACATGAGCATGTCGACAATGGAATGCTTGTAGTGCATCATCTTCTCCAATGATACGAGGTCGGCATATATCTTGGTGAGACGGGAATCTATGTCTCTCGCTATCTCCAGTCGGTCACTTGACCACAACAGATGGTAGGTATCTTCCGAGTCATCTTCTGCTATCGGCTCACTCTTGGCATATTCTACATTTGGCTGACAGTTGGGGAACTCCCTTGCCACTTCGGAAAGCTTCTGATTAACCATATTTGCCTTTTCCTCGTCACTCATCTCTGGATCCAGATTGAGAACTGCTATTACCTGCGTATCGCTATAATTGGTGGTGAGTTCCCAGGCAATCTGAACGATGGCACGGTGAATCTTTATGCCAAGGAAGTATTTGGGTCGCCTTGCTATGCTGACTGTTGCCTTGAATGTGATAGTGCCGTTAATGTTCGGCATGGTAGCTGTACGGACATAAGTATTTCCGTCCCAAGAGCCACTACCATTCCAAGAGAGATTGAAAGCGGTCTTACAGTCCTGCATGATGGCAGGAATACGGTAGTAGTCATCGGTTGAAACCGATTCTCCTTCCTGTGCCTCCTGCTTTGCTTGTTGGTATTGCGTGAGCTGATTCTGCCAGCTGCTTTTCTCTGAGTTAAGTGAACTGATGCGGTTCTTATTGGCGTTATACTGTTGACGATATGCAGCAGCATCTTCCACGCTCGCACTGGCAATCTTCTTGATAAGGTCGGCATTCTCTGCTTCAAGGGCATCAATCTGTGCCTGTAGCATAGCAATCTGACTCTGGCATTCCTGAATCTTAGCATCCAGCTCTGATGTGTTCACGCTCGATTCACTTACGCTCGTAGCCATAGCGCATTGCTTGGTGTGGGCATTGACACTACCACCACAACTGCTACACTTGTACTGTGTGCTGCCCTCACTTAACTTGGCTCCATCATGGCAGGTGACACTAATAGTGGCCACCTCACAGTTCTGCAGCTTTCTGGCATCAGTAGCCTGATAGTATTTCTTGCTATCACATCCTAAGTAGTAGGTGTAGCCTTCCTCATTGTCATTATAGTCTGCGAGACGCGCGTTCATGCCAGCCTTGAATGCCTGGAGGTTCATGGAATAGGAGTCAAAGACATCCTCGTACTTGACTTCCGTATTATTCCAAGATTTGGTCACATGAATCTCATAGGCATAGGCTTTAGCATACTGGCCACTACGACTTTTACTCAGGATATAGGCACTACTATAGTAGTTGATACTGTAATTGAATCCATCGTTGCTGTTGTTTAGCTGCTGAACACGGCTACGGCTCCATCCGGCATGATTCTCTGAGTTCTGAAGTGCCGCCTCACGTTCACTGGCTGTTGGCCAATAGTTGGGGTCTTTAGTATTGATACGATACCAATGATCGCCATAGAGTATGCTATTGTCATCGGTGGGAGGATAATAGTCACAAAGGGTGACACTTCCTCTATCCACACGATAGATGTACCACCGTTGGGTATAATACTGTCCCATACCTTCACGAGCATAGTCTGTTATCCATGAGGTGACATTGTAATTGGAGAGATTGAAAAGGTTGGCAAGACCTTCTTCACCTCCAATGAAACTGAGGATTGTGGCTCCAGCATTGTTGCTGATGCCCTCATACAAATCATGGGCATTTTCAGCAATCTCCATGACGCTGATAGCTTTATCCAAGATAGTACCATTGAAATTGCTTTCACCAAGGATGGAGTTAATCAGGTTTCCTGCTCCAGCAGATGCAAGATTTACGCCCATGGCGTAGAGGTTATCCAAGTCCTCCTGAAGACTCTCCTTAGTGAAATTATCGCCAATGTTGGAGAAGTTGTCCAGCATGGCTTTCCAGTCAACATCACCCAATTCTGAGAGTTTCAAGATGTCTGCCAATTCCTGATTGATTTCAAGAAAGGCAATGTCTTTGAAGGATAGACTGCTGTTTGTCACTATGCTCTCAAACTGATAGCACAGACTCTTAGTCTCTTCACATACCTTATACAGGTACGAACCCCAGTAGAGTGCATTCTGAGGATTCTTAATCATCATACCGGCTACCGTCCATATCTTCGGCATGATCTTCATGGAAACCATGCTGTAGATACGGCGATAGTAGTAGTTTTCGGTGCTACTCGTCCAAAGACCCAAATCCGTGAGAGCCTTGCGGTCAAGGTATTTACCGGCAAAGATACCAGCTGCAGCAACTTCTGCAGCCTGGTAGCTCTTACGGATTTTCGCCAACTGTTCTGCATAATACATCTCAGTTGCCGCCTCCGTATTGAAAGCGGCAGCCATAGCAGCGACAGTCTTTGTATCAAAATTGACGCTGTAGTACTGTGCCTTGACTGGAGCCAGGGCACAGACGATTAGAGATAGTATGAGCAGAACACGTTTCATGAATATTGCTTCTCTGTAGGTTGTAAGTTCAAAACATGTCCGGCTTGGTTGACTTTCTGCGCAAACGGCAATGACTTGCTGATTCCGCTTCTGTCCCAATCCCGACAATAGGCTTCGATGGCCTGCTGATGACTGCATCGCAACTCTCGTTTGTAGAGTTTCAATGCTTCTTTCTCAGCACGTTCTGTGGTATAGGTCATGTAGCACTCATGGGGTTCCTCAACACCAAAGACTGCTGCATTCTGGCCACGTCTGATGAACACCTCACGGAAGAAACTACGACCTTCCTTGTTTTCAAGTCGGTTAATTGTGAAGATCTTTCGGCAGTCCACGTCGGTCAAACCAAGGATAGCCTTGATTTCATCAAAACGCTCCTTGAACTTGCTTTGGTCAAGCAACATAATCACATCGGAGTTATTGATGATGGCCTCCTTGACGATAGGACTACCGACAATGTCCTGGATCTCCTGCGTTACCACACCGACGGAAGCCCAGAACTTACGAGCTGTCTTATACAGGTACTTGATGTACTCTGCCATCATCGGGGAAGCAATGGCTTTCCATGCCTCCTCGATAACCAGCACCTTTCGGTTCTTCTTGATACGCATCTTTTGGATGAACACATCCATGATAATGAGCGTAACCAAAGGGAAAAGAAGTGGGTCATCCTTGATGGAGTCAATCTCAAACACAATGAAGGTCTCATCAAAGAGAGCTGTGTCCAGATTCTCATTGAGAGTAAGCTCATGGTTGCCGCCTTTGTAGAAGTCCTTCAGCAGGTAGTTGTAGGTCGCCAAATCAATACCTTCGAGGTTATTATCCCTCACAATCTCAGGAATACGTGCGGTGCTGTATTCATAGAATGTGTTGAAGGAGAGTTCCTTGACCTTACCTGTACGGAAGTGGGCATCATAGTATTCGGTGATAACATCCTCAATAAGATGGTCTTCCGTTTTCGTTATCCTGCCGTTGGTTCCCTTCCATATCAGCATGATAAGGTTCTTCAAGAAGCCAATCTTCTCGATGTTCAACTCCTCTCGCTTGATGGCAAAGGGATTCATTGTGATAGGATGTTCCTCGGTGTAGCTGATGTACTTACCGTTGACATAATCGCAAAGTCCCTCGTAGGAATTACCTGTATCTACCAATACAACATCGGTATTCTGCTCCCAAAGCTGGCGCACCATACTGTTGGTGAAGAAGGACTTACCACTACCAGAAGGGCCAAGAATAAAGAAGTTGCTGTTGTCTGTAATCTTGTTCTTACCTTCCTTTCCGCAGATGTCGATAGCAACTGGTACTCCCTGCCTGTCTGTATAATAGACTTTAAGAGGAGTGTCCTCACTATGCTGGATATGCTCCTTGTACATAAGGCAAGTAGCAGCATCGCTTAGCGTCAGGAAGCGGTCATAGTCAGGATTCATTCCGTAGCAGTTGCCGGGGAACGAGTTGACGAACAGCTCCAACTGATTGTATGCCCTCTTACTGATATGTATGCCCATACGACCAAAGGAGTTCTCCAGATGGTTGGTACATTTCTGAATGTCTTCGTCGATAGGAACTGACACGACAAGGTTAAAGTGGGCATAAACCAATTGCTTGTTCTCTCTGGCTATCACGTCCTGCACCTTCTTGATGTCCTCCACGGCAATAAGGTTGCTTGGATTAGGCATACTGGCATGGCGATTCTTCTTTTTGTCAAGCAAAGAGAGTTCTCGCTTCTGGTTTGGCATAAAGAGCATCTGATTGTAGATGACCGTTTCTGCTACAGGGATGTTGTCCACAAGAGATACGAGGTCAACCGGCATCGAGGTATTGTTGACCTCAATATTGGTGTAAGGACGAATGACTCCAGGGAGGTTGATGCAATCTACATCGACAAGGCTATAAACCTTGCAGCGTTTGTTGCCCATACTGATACTTTCGTCATCGACCTTAAAGTTGGTCATCGACACTATCTTGTCAGTGAAGTTCATGGAGAAGTAACGGTCAACATAGTCCCTTGCGATTGCACCATCAAGATAAACGGAATCAACACCACTATCTTTCAGCTGGTCTTTCACCTTACGTATCTTCACAAGGAAATCGCGCCATTTCTTACTGTCAAAGGAGAAAAGACGGCTCTTTTTGTTTTCCTGCGTGATAATAAGATAGGTCTGAACATCTGTATAGGTACGCCCTGTGAAATAGCGGAAGTAACTTTCACTTAGGAACTCATGGTTATCGTTGGTTTCGTCATGGAACTTCTTCTTGATGAATACGTCCTGCTTGTGAATAGCATAGCCTTCGCCAAGAGTCTGGGCAAGAGCAGTCAACAAATTGGTAAACTCATAATAGTTATCAATGTTGGCAGAGTATTTCTGGACGGGGTTCTCCAGCTTCAGAATGGCAGAGTACTCGCCAGTCTTAGTATAGAGCACACCGATGCCATCCACATCCTCTACAGAGAAGTAGATGTCCTGGAATATCTTCTTGCGCTTACCGCCAGTTCCGAATGCTTTGACAGAGGTAAGCATACCCAAGAGGATTGCTGTAAATGCTATGATTACGTATAGTATCATTCTGTTTCGTTTCAAATGAAGGTAGGCTCATCCTGTCAAGAGGGTGAGCCTACTGATTCCACTTTATTCAAATTTCGACACACTTGCTCATTTGTTTAAATTTGAATTTAAGGAGGTTACATCTTCGTTGAGTAGGCATAGATGAACACTCCACGGTCTTCCTTCTTGGTGTGCAGTCCCTTCTTCTGCTTGAAGAAAATGAGAGCTGCACCTGCCAAGAGGGAAACAGCGAGGACTATCAAGCCAACCACAAAACCAAAGATGCAGTACGCAATGATGAAGCCGAGGATGGCTCCTCCGACGGCTATAGCCGCCCATGTGATGTAGCGTCCCTGTATTCCCATAAATTCAAGAGGTTTCTGGAGTCCCTTGAACATGGGATAACTGAGGTACTGGCTGTCTTTCGTCTCTTCTGCCATATCGTGTCATCTTTTATTAGCCAACATTACCTTACCGTTAGAGGCCGAAGAACAGAGGCAGAGCCTGGGCTGCTGCAACAAGGAAGATACAGGCACCTACGACCATCATGATCTTCTTCTTGACATCCTGCTCCTCGTTGTTCATGGCGATGTACACACTGATGGCACCGACTACGGCAACGACACCTGCAATAGCGTAACACAACTTGACCACATACGGAATGTACTTTGCAATCTCCTCCGTAACGGTGGAGAGGGCATTAGTTCCTGCAGTGTAATCACCCGCTGCGTTCTGGGCAAATGTTACTGCTGTGCCGCAAAGGAGCATGAGTGCTGCCATTTTCATGCGGTTTGGTTTGAAGATGTTCTTTGCGAACTTTTTGATTGTCTTCATTACGTTTCCTGAAGTTTGAATGTTTTACTGATAAACTTTTCACCTTATTACACAAATTTATTTCTCTTCCGGCCAGTTGAGAGTTGTTTGTTATCCTGTTTGTCTATATGATATTGTAACCGAAGAATGCAGGGAACAGCACGTAGGCTCCAATCATGAAAAGGCACGCTCCAATGAGCATCATGATGGACTTTGTGATGTCACCTTCACCTGTCTGCATCTTGATATAGATTTGCAATGCGCCTATGACAGCAACCAATCCTGCTATTGCGTATGAAAGATAGACTACATACAGCATCATGGTTACGGTATAGTCATGGGCGTTAGCCAGAGCATCAGCTCCCCAGCTGTAATCGACACCTCCGCACTTGGCTGATGCCGACATGGGCAAGAAGAGCATGATGCCTGACACAACGACACCAAGCAAATGATTGTATTTACAGATGGTCACGGACATTCTCCTTTTTGATGATTCTTGAATTCTTATGCTTCTCGTTGAGGAAAGAGTAAAGCTCTTCTGCATACATGGAGTGCTGGGCTTCTGGCTCAATATCCTCCATGCCATATTCGTTTTCCTCATTCAGCTCTTCACTCGTCACCTTCTCCTTTGCCCCTGGAGCTGGCTCTGGATCAGCAGGAGCTTCTTCCGTATCTTGTGAAGGTAAGCCTGTACTTGTGGGATTGATAATCCGAAGGCCATCATCCGAAACGCTGTCAGTGTAGGTCAATCTACCACCTTCAATGCCGGAGTCTTCATTGATGACTTTGGGAGATTCGACTCCCTCGTCATTCATATCCCCGACATAGATGTCCTCTTCTTCGTTCTTCTGACCATCCGCTGGCTTGGCAGTGAGGTCAAGGGTAATCATTATAGCGAAATAAATGACATACCCGAATGTGAGTACAAAAGCGAATATTGCAAATGGTGTCATTTTATATATGATTTTGTTTTTTGTATTACACTTTTCATACTGACAAGACGCAGCGCATCACGCCTCTCTTGCAGAAATTCGGCTGCAAAGTAACAGCGTTTTCAGCGAATAGAGAAAAATTAGAGCTTGTGAGGAGCTTATATTAAATTTGTTTATGTTTATAGTATGATATTTTCACAATAATCATACTATTAAATTAAATTAGGCACAAAATTAAAGGGAGTCCCTCTTCTCAGAGAAACTCCCCATACATAAATTATTAATCGTATGAACTGTTACTTTATTCCAGCCAGGCAATCATTAAGGTCATTATAGCCTTTGTACCTGTGTGATTCATCAACGGCTGCATCGGGATAGGATTTCACGATGGTCTTGGTTGCCGTTCTTCCAGCTTCATCATTGTCGAGATAGCAATGGATGGAGTCGTATTCTTTCAGGTATGGAAGCAATTCCCTTACCTCGCCAACACCATTCAGGACAAAGAAATCACAAGGCATTTCCACACAAACATCTATTCCTGGCATCCATGCTTCGATGGTTGCATAGGTGAGCATATCAAAGAAGCCCTCAAATACGCAACAATGCTTCTGAGGCGTTTCTCTTGGATAGATGGCTGATATACTTTTTTTACCGATACAACGCTTGTTCAGCTTGTTCCGGGCCTCCATTCCACCTGCTACATTCATGAAGGCTATAGCATAGTAGTGTTTCCCTCGAAGAGAATAATGGACTTCCTTACAGAATCTCTGGGCAACGCCATAGTCAATACGCCGCTGAATGACATAATCGCGGAGATAGGGATGAGAAAGCGGTATTATCCTTTCTATGACAGTTTCTTGATTAAGCTGCTCTTCACGTTCCGCTCGTTTACCTTCAATCCAACGCTTCTTGGCTTCTTCCTCTTCAATCCTGGCATTGTAATCTTCATTGAAATCCAGTTTCAAGTCTCTTACCTGCCGTTCAAGAAACGACAATACCTGATGTTCTGACCATGTCGGGTTAAGCTGCTCGACAAGGTTAATGATGTTGCCGCCATTCTTGTAAGTATTGCCAAAGTCACACCATAGGTTCTCGGTGGTATTGACAGCGAATGACGGAGTTCTTTCTGAACGGAGTGGAGAACAGAAGAAATAGTTTTTGCCCTTTCTGATTCCTTCACCATAATTATTGTTTCGTAACCACTGAAGAATGCTGATCGATTTGATTTCATCTATCGTCATAACATATTCAAATTTGTGGGCGCACATGTGCGCGCGCGTATGTAATATATATACCCTTTAAACTTAAACCTTAAACCTGTTCTTCGGTCTCTGGGGCAGAAATATCGAAACTCTCTGATTTATAGACATATCCTTCACCTTCTTTGACAACAATACCTTTGCTTGAAAGAAGTTTAAGTAGATTCTTGATTCCATTCATCCCACGTTTATAACCAGCTGCTTCGTATGCCTGTGAGACAAGCTCCACCAACTCGCTATATTTTGATGGAGAATGTTCCTCAAAGAGCTTGCCTAAAACCTGCTGATGAATCTCATTGTCAAGGCTAACAAGCGACTTTTCTCTTGGTTTGACAACTGTAACTGACATACTGGAATCAAGGACGGGAAGTCTGTCATCATCAATATGAAAGGCAAAAGTGGTAAACTCCTTGTCTCGCATGTGCATGGGTCTTACCTCACTGACACTATTGTTCTGGTTATTCTTGCTGATAATCAGAACCGTCTCAGCCTTATTTTCAAGTTCAGTTCCGATATGTCCGCGAGGGTTGTTGTCATTCTTGTTCAAATGCAAGACAGTATGGATGTGGAGGTCATAGACACTTGTCCATGCCATCAGGACGGTCATCACATCTGTAGCTTCCTTTCCATTGTTGATGTCATACATCAAATCTCGTAAACCATCAATAATGACAAGACCAACACCTTCATACTTACGCAAGGCATAGTCTATGACCGCTATACGCAGCTTGGGCGTATATTCACGAAGTCCCCAGAACATGAGGCGTGGGTCATCTTGTTTAAGAGAAAGACCAGAGAGCTTATAAATGCGTTCAAGAACTGTGTGGCAATGATACTTACTCTGTTCCGTATCGAAATATAGGATATTGCGTTTCCCTTCAGGAAGACAAGCTCGATAATTCAGTACCGTAGTATTTGTAACGGCAGCAGCAACCATTGCAGAGACATTAAACGTCTTTTTGCTCTTTGCCTTACCTGTGGAAGCACTGAAATTACCGAATGTGGCAATAGTACAATCACCAACGAACAGTATCTTTGGTGGAACGGTTATCTCATCACATGCCTTGATGGCTCCTTTGGATAGGTAAGACTCCAGTTCTTCGTCACTGAAGCTGTCTTTGTTGAGCATAGACACTTCGAGTGACGGTTGCTCCAACTGGGTTGGTTGTTCGTCCTGTCGTTTCTTTTTAGCTTTTGGTTCCATCTTGTTCTTTCTTCTTTGTTCTGCGCTTGATGTCTTTGACAGAAATAATGCATCTGTCAAGAAGCTCTACCAGACGGGAGTCGGGAAGGTTCGTACCATCAATGCTGTTCTTCTTTGGAGTTTTCTTTTTCATTGTCGCATGAATCGTTTGGTTCTTGACTGGGAAGTTCACGAATCTCATCTGAGCCACGATTGCCGTTATTCTTTATCCACTTGATAAGTTCTTTCTTCTCAAAGAATATTATCTTGCCACGCGGCTTGAAGTGGGGTATCTCACCATTACAGGTAAGCTTATAGAGCAGACTTTGCGAAATGTCGAGATACTGACACACTTCCTTCATGGTCAGGATGTCTTTGGTAGAGTACAGCGTCTCTTCTATTGATTTGAGACGCTGGTTGATAATGCCTGGATCAAACGTTTTCAATTCTTTGAACTGCATCTCCAGCAGTTCAATACGTTTCTGTAATAGTTCTATTTCTTTCTTTGCCATATATAAGAGTTTTGAACACGAGGGGCAAGCCCTGAAGTTTATTAAATTGAGTACAAAGGTAGGAGGATAAAATGGTTCACGTCCAGAACGACACTATATACAAATAGTTGTTTCGTGGTTATATAGTTCATTTATTTTCTTTTGCTTGGATTTGTTGACTTTTTAGCGGTTTTATTTCATTTCTACATACCAAAACGACATATCAAAACACGCTTTTATTCCCAATAATTCAGATTTATCCGCATTGTGAAGATAGACTGCACAATGCCAAAATACCTTTGCAGCAAATTCTTAGCAAAATAATGAATAGAATAGAATCAATGAGAGAAATAACAAGATAAAAAGGATATACTTATGTATGTCATATATTCAATTTTTAGTAACATTTTTAATTAACACGAAAAGAAAATGAAACGGTTAAAGAACAACTCCGTCCTCTCTCTTTTTGTGTCCATGCCGCGTAGGCTGTTCCAAGAAAATTGAGACAGAGCTACCTGAGAACGAATCCTGGCAGCTCTACCGTACTGCCTATGAGCAGTACCAGTCAGAAATCCTCAATGGCGAGAAATCTTATTCTCGGTATGTGAATGATTTCATCTACTATCACCTTCCATGTTTAAGCATTCGTGAAGCCGACATCAGACTTCATGTCATGCATGTGTTTGCTCTGAAGGAGCTTCTGGAAGAACGCCGTGACCTTGTAGATGCCTTCTTCTCAAAGGACGTTTTTGAGGAGAAGGACTTTCTTCTAATGGATGCCTTGTTCAATAAAGGAAAGAATCTTGAAGAGCCAGAACCCGTGTGTCTGGCTCATTTCAGTGATGAACAGATAAGTCTCATTACTAACTTCGTCAGGTCAACAAGTCTTTTTAAGTCAGAGGTGACAGAAAACAGCATCAGGGATCTGTTTGAATGTCGGCTGCAAGTTCCTCTTCAGGCAACAGTCAACAGATATGTGGCCATCTTCTTCGGGAAACTACGTGAACATGGACTTCTTCCTTATTCGTGGCAGAAGATTATGGAAAACCACAAACTGGTATCATCGTCTGTCAACAACGAACCTCTACGAGCAAGCCAACTGCGCTGCGGATTATCGCAAGCAAGAGTTGCTAACCTTCGAAAGAAGCCAAACTCTAACATTCTTGACGATGGCATTGGCTTTTATGACAGTTGTGACGTATTTATAAAGAAGTTGAAAGAATGTCTGTAAAATGCAAGCAATCCTATTATCTGCAAATAGGAGGGCTATATAACAACTATATACGGAATCCTATATAGCTGCTATACGCACACTTATGGTTTTTGTGGGCTACCTTTGCGGCAGAATTGAATCTGGCACGAGGGTAGTCCCTCCATGCCCTTACAAAAAATCATAAGTATATGGACGATAATACAACACTTCAATTTTCAGATAAGACTGTCACATTTGAACAGTTCGTTGATATGCTGGCAACAAAAGTTGCATTAAGAATACATCAAGTCGAAAAAGGTCAACTGGAGATAAGTCAAGCTCAGGCTTACAAGTTATTTGGTAGAGCTGATGTTGAAAGATGGGTGAGAAGTGGTAACTTAGAGCCAGTCAGAATATCACCAGGCAAGAAGCGATACAGGCTTATTGACTTACAGAAGTTAGCAAGCATTCAGCAAAACTATCTTCTGGGTAAATAAACAATAAACGAAGAAACTCAGATATGGCACAAGGCTATATCTGAGTTTTTTTATCGGTAAAAAGAAAATACTATGGCACCAGACGCTGATACATCTGAGTGAGGTTCTTGTCAACATTGGTTATTTTGAACTGAACTCTTGTATTTCTCACCTTTTTAGGGAGTAGAGTCACAAGCTTATCCATTATCTGGTCAACATTTGAGAAACCTGTATCTTCGAGAGCACAGAGTTTTTTGCCCATTACATATGCCTCAGCTCGAACATTGTTGTATTTGGAAATCCTCTCGAATGTCTTGCTTTTCTCTCGAGACTTTTCTCTTGACTCCTTGTCTGAGAAGAAAATGAAATCAATAACTTTCTCATTAAGAGTCCATGCTGGTGAATAGTCAATTTTTACATATACTCTTGCCATCCTGTTCATGGAATGGTTCAATCCAAAATCGACCTCAGCCAAAGACGCACCGCATTCATTTTGAGCTATGGTTGCCCAACTATGCCGGAATGCATATAACGATTCCTTATAATTTGGATCCACCTTTTCCCATATCTGCTTAATGCCAATATTCACGTTAGCACAGAAAGAGTCGGAAGTTGACAAACGTTCATGGAATTCGAAAAGCCATGGAGAATCAACATTCTTAGAAAGATACTTTTCAAATGTTGGTTTTAAGAACTCAGGCACACGCACTTCAAAATAACCTTTATCTGAACGAGAGTTTCTTGTTTTACGACGCTCATAGTGGAATATGCCATCAACATATTGCCCTTTCTCAGCATTGAAAATATCCACTGCATTTAGACCGCACATACAGAATGAGATTAAAGCTACATCCTGTCCAAGTTCCATAAGAGGATGGGTGAATCTACTTCTGTCTGGTACGACGTTAAAGAACTTACGTAACATGCTTGCAGAAATAGCACGCTTCTCAGGTATGTCAGCCTTTGGAATAACAATTTTGCCCCAAGGATTCTTGATTTTGATAATGCCAAGTTCCTCATCATTGTATTCCTTCATAGCAGCCTTAAACACCTCACGAATACAAACAGGGTATTGTTCCTTACAACGATTGGTCACAGAAAGACTTTCTATCCATCGGTTAAGAAAAGATGAAGTGAGACGCGAGAACATTAGGTCGTCTGTTCCAGCAAAACGTTCCAAATGCTGGAGTGCCCATTTATAGTTACGTGATGTACGTTCCTGTCCTCTGGCTTTCATCTTCTCTATATGATTTCTTGTATATTCTGAAAATGAAAGATCCTTGCCAAACTCCAAAAGATAGTTCATTATCTCACTTGATGACCACGCTGAAGTATCTGAGAGATTAAGTTTGTTGTAGTAATCACTAATCATGAGAGACGTCTGTTGGATAACATAAGGGTCAATGATGTCTTTCTTGTCATCACTGAGTCCTTTGTCATTGACCATCCATGATGTCCTCACGTAGGAGAACTGTCTGTTTTGAGTAATACGGATGTAAACAGGGTACATTCCGTTTTTTGCTCTTGATTTGACGATTGCTTTTAATGTTGCCATAACTGAAAATTATTAGTACATATTATTTTGTGCATTAATTCTTAATCTACATCGTGCCAATGTGACGTTTAAGAGACTACCCAAAACGAGTTCCAGTTTGGTTTGAAAACTCAAGCACCAGATTGTTTTTGGAAAACAGGCACTTATTTTTGGGAAACATACCCCTGATTTTTGGGAAACATTTGCCCCGTTTTCGGCATCTTATTCTGCATTTAGAACGTGCAGAACATGCACAAAAAATTAAGGGCAAGTACCTGTTTCCCAGATACTTGCCCTTTATGTAACTGATTTTCAGCATCTTTCGATTATTCCTCGACCGCTGCCTGCGCGGCGGCAAGACGGGCGATGGGCACACGGAATGGAGAACAGCTTGCGTAGTTCATGCCAATCTTAGCACAGAACTTCACAGAGCTGGGCTCACCACCATGCTCACCACAGATACCGCAACGGAGTTCAGGACG